>Ga0207130_1071_pt2 | contig 33604 bp, 26 predicted proteins | sample Alteio_BWMinHeat_16_FD_153545 | JGI IMG/M metagenome (GOLD analysis project Ga0207130, IMG submission 153545) | Enriched cells from forest soil in Barre Woods Harvard Forest LTER site, Petersham, Massachusetts, United States -... | ecosystem: Environmental > Terrestrial > Soil > Temperate forest >... | reverse complement strand
TGGAATTGTTCATTTTCAACAGCTTAGCGGCACGACTGAAGTCGTGCTCTGATACAAAGCAAAAGCTTGATTCAACCGGAGCTTGATTCAATCGGAATTGTTCAAGGACCTATGAGGCGCGGAGGCAGAGAATTTCGGCGCAATAGGGATTCCTCTCCCGCTTTGCGGGAATCGGAATGACAAGAAAATCAGATTTTTCCACAACCTCTAAACTCGTGCCCTGATAAAGAACTGAGGACTGACACCTGAGGCCTAAGGACTGCTTTTAATACCTTCCGCTGTTGCGGCGTTCGCGGGCCAGGGTTTCGAGGAGCGTTTCCGGGTCGGGGCGGCCTTGGGGCGGGATTTCCAGGGTGCGGCTGACGCGCGCGGCGATCTGAATCGCTGTCTGTATGCGGAGCTGTGGCGGTAGCTCATAGCGGCGCTGCAGGAAAGCTTCGATCAGTTGCAGCTCATCCACACTGAGGCGTGAGCTGTTGTAGACCGAGACCGGCGCTTCTGCCGCCGGCCGGGTGGGTGCGCTCAAGATGGGCTGCATCTCGGCCAGCGGGCGCTCGTGCACGACCACCGTGCCGGCAACCATATCTCCGAGGCGCTTGTTCTGCTTGTTCAGCAGCGCGGCCACGATCCCCACTCCATAAAAAACCGGGAGCCAGTCAACGGCGCGCAGCAGGTTTCGTCCGATGGCTTCGTAGGCGCCGATGGGAGCGCCGGAATCTTTGATGACGCGCAGATTGAGCTGGCGCTTGCCGAAGGTCTGGCCTTTCATCAGAATTTCGCTGATGGCGAAGTATCCCCACTGCAGGAGAAAGAGGAACAAAACGAAGATGGCAGTAGCCCAGTTGGAGGCGCCGGAGGAGAATGCCCCAAGGCCAGCAATGGCGAATGCGCCAATGAGGAACAAAACCATGCCAATGAGAAACATGATGAGTGAGTCGAGCATCATGGCCAAGGCGCGGCTGCCGACACCGGCGAGAGAAAATTCCAGGGGAATTTGTTCCGGGGTATCAATGATAAGCTTATCGCTGGCGTAAACCATGATCTCCACACGCTGGATGGAAAAACGCAGACCGCTCTGGACGCGGCTGGAAAACCTGGTGGACCGCGTCAGCCGGGGCGGCATCTCTGCGCTGAACCATGCCGAACTACAGGAATTAAGCCTATTGTACCGCCAGACAGCCGCCGATTTGGCGACGGTGCGCGAAGATGCCAGCGGACGCGCCAGCGCGGAATACCTGAACCGGCTGCTGGGCCGCGCCCATAATATTGTGTACAGCGGCAGCAAACGCGGGGGCGGACGTAATGTGCTGCAGTTTTATTGGGAAGAGTATCCGCGCATCTTTCGGGAAACTTTTTCTTATAGCTTTGCCGCCTTCACCGTGTTTCTTGTCGCGGCGGTCGCCGGCATGCTGGTGGCGATGAAAGACCCGGGATTCGTGCTGCATGTGATCGGTCCGCGGATGGTGGAAACCATTGACCGGCATGAGATGTGGACCCACTCCATTGTCGCCATCAAGCCGGTGGCGGCGAGCGATATCATGACCAACAACCTCAGCGTCTCATTTATGACGTTTGCCCTGGGGGTCACGGCCGGGTTGGGAACGCTCCTGATGCTGGCTTTCAATGGCCTGCTGATCGGCGTTATCGGCACCGCGTGCTGGCAGGCAAATATGAGCCTGGGGCTGTGGAGCTTTGTGGCGCCGCACGGCGTGTTGGAGCTGCCCGCCATCTTTATCGCCGGAGGCGCCGGGCTGATGCTGGGGCGCGGGATGCTGTTTCCGGGAATTCTTCCGCGGATGCAATCGCTTGTGCTGGCGGGAAACAAAGCCGTGAAGCTGGTCCTGGGCATCATTCCATTGTTGATCGTGGCAGGAACCATTGAAGGATTCTTCTCGCCTTCAGGAGTGCCGGTGGTATTGAAGTTTATCTTCGCCGCCTGCATGTTTGCTTTGCTGGTCGCGTATTTGAGCGGAGGGTTTTTGGGGAAGCAGAAGAGAAGAATTGAGTAACTGCGTAATTGGGTAATTGTGTAATTTGGCTTATGTATAACCTTCAATTACTCAATTACAAAATTACCCAATTATCCAATTCTTCTTTGTCTTGCGGCCTCGTACAGAATCAGAGACGCTGCCACCCCGGCGTTGAGAGATTCAACCTTTTCCGAGTGCGGGATCACTACACGCTCATCGGCCTGGGTGAGAGCCTCTCGGGAAACGCCTGCGCCTTCGTTGCCGATCAGCAGGGCTACCCCTCCTTTAAGGTCAGCTTGGGGAAGCGGGGTTCCTTTGTGGGAAGAGGTCGCAATCACCCGTAGGTTGTGGCTGCGCAACACTGGCAAGACTTCCGCAAAGGTGGCAGAAACGCAGGGCAGACGGAAGAGTGAACCGGCGGCGGCGCGTATGACTTTAGAATTAAACGCGCTCACGGTCCCTTCTGCGAGAATTACGCTGCTCGCTCCGAAGGCTTCGGCCGAGCGCAGCAGGGTGCCGAGGTTTCCCGGGTCCTGGATTCCCATGACGACAACCAGCAATACGCCGGGAGCGACCACGTCATCCAGCCCGAATTTTTTGGGCGTAACCAGCGCCGCCACGCCCTGAGTATGCTCGGTAGCAACTGCGCTGGCGAAGACCTCGTCGGGCAGCACCAGGGTCTCAACGTTCTTGCCTACCTGGAGCAGCAGCCGCTCAGCGCGCTGGCCGGCGGATTTGCTGAAAAAGATGGCGTGCAGGCGAAGTCCGCTGCGAATGGCCTCTTCGATCAGGCGGACGCCTTCGACCGCGATGTGGCCGCCGGGGGTGGGCTCGGCCTGGGTGAAGGCGCGGCGCAACTGCTTGACCAGCGGGTTCTGGCGGCTGGTTACGGAGTTCAGGCGGCGGCGTGACAGAGTTTCCATGAGTGGGGTCTCCACAAGACTATCATCCTATGCTAGCGTTATTATTTCCATCGTGGCGGATTTAGAATGATGTGTTAGGGTTAACAGTTTCAGATACTCCGCCAAGCGACCCAAGGAACCGAATTGTCCGCTGAAATCGTTAAAATCAATAGCAACAACCCGGAACCCGCCCTGATCAGCTACGTAGCCCAACGCATTCAATCGGGCCATGTCATGGGCCTGCCCACCGACACCTTTTACGGACTGGCCGCCGATCCTTATAACCTGCGCGCGGTTGAGCTGATCTACCACGTAAAATCGCGATCCAAACACAAGCCGCTCTCGCTTTTGGTCGAGAGCGTGGACCAGGCCGAAGAGCTGGCCGATGTGAACTCTTCCGATCTGTTCGACATCCTGGCGCGCAAGTACTGGCCGGGGCCGCTCACGATTATCGTCAAGGCGGCGGGGCGCGTGCCGCTCAAAGTCACGGCCAATACGGGCAACGTCGCCCTGCGGGTGCCGTCGGCGAGCATTCCGCTGGCGGTGATCCGCGCGGCTGGGGTTCCGATCACTGCGACCTCGGCCAACGTCAGCGGCGCCAGCGAATGTACCACCGCCGAAGGCGTGCGCCAGCAGCTAGGAAACCTCATTCCCCTCATCGTGGATGGAGGCCCCTCGCCGCGCGAGGTCCCTTCAACTATCGTTGACCTTAGCGGCGATCATTGGCGAGTCCTGCGAGAAGGGACCATCCCCACGCAAGAGCTGACGCAACTGCTGGGAGAGTGAGAAAAGAAATTGGGTGATTAGATAATCGGGTAATTGGGCAATTGCAGCTCGAAACTCGAAACCGCTTTTTAATTCTGCGTTTATCTGCGTCCATCTGCGGCGAAAAGCTTTTTTTTATGAAACCAACTCCAGACAGCGGCCAATTCAAACCGGGAAGGAAGCGCAGATTCTTCTGGCGATTGCTTGCGCTGCTGCTGGTCGCCTTCCTGACGTACTGCGGGCTGCTGTACCAGCGCATCGCGCAACAGTCGCGCGTGGATGAGGCCCGTCCGGCTGACGTGATCGTCGTCCTGGGTGCGGCGGAGTATGGCGGCAAACCTTCTCCGGTGTATCGCGCACGGCTGGAGCACGCTGCTGAGCTATTCGAAAAAGGCCTTGCGCCCTTTGTGATTACCAGCGGTGGAACAGGTGGAGAGGTGAGCTTCAGCGAAGGCCAGGTGGGGCGGGATTATCTCGCTGAGCACGGCATTCCGGAGAGCCAACTCATTGCCGAGACCCAGAGCCACGATACCAACGAATCGGCCCAGCGCGTCGCCGCAATCATGCGCGAGAACGGAATGAAGAGCTGCATCGCCGTGAGCGATGACTACCACATGTATCGCGTGAAAAAGATGCTGGAGGCACAGGGCGTGGTGGTGTATGGGTCTCCGCGGCTGGAGTCGAGGCCGGTTTCATGGGTCGAGCATACGAAAATGATTGGGGAAGAAGTTTTTAAATATATTTTGTGGAAATTGCACTTGAGCTGAGAAGAAAGACTAACCACAAAGGACACAAAGGATAGATTAGTTTGTGCTTTTCCTCGGCAATCTTTCCGCCAACCCCCTCCAACATGCGCTCAGGAACTAATGTGGCTTGGGCGACTTATATTGCACGAGAGGCGCTGAGAATGGGCTGGCCTGATAGTTGGCGTCGCCGCTGTAGACTGCAGTGAACGAGTGCCGTCCGATCTTCCATTGGCTGCTGGTGAAGGTAGCCTGAGTGCCGCTGAGGGAGCTGGTGCAGAGCTTGGCTGCTCCGTCGTAGAAATCCACAGTTCCGGTGGGAGTCCCTGCGGCTGGAGGGGTGACATACACATTGGCAGTCAATGTGATTGACTTGCGGAAGATGAATTGCTTAGGCAAGGGAGCAAGCGAGACGGTTGTGGAACCAGCGGTGACGTTGACCACCGGACTGCTCCCGGAGGATTGATTGAAATCATCACTTGCGGTGACGCTTTGCAATCCAACATTAAAGAAGCTAACACCGTTGGTGAAAGTATGTGTCCCGTTATCTGCACCAATAAAAAAATAATCGGACGGCAGGGTCGCGCTCCCATCGGTGCTGGTGAAACGCACCGGATGGCCCAGCGTGGTGGTGTAGCCGGTCTGAAGGTTTTCACAGGCATCTCTGGCGCTCACAGTAATGCTGATGGGTTGGCCAACAGCCGTAGTGAGCGAAGACGGGCCGACATCGAAATGCAAAGAACCAGTGTTGATCATAATCGTGGTAAACCCGGTGACGGAGCTTGAGACCGTGTCAGTTGCCGTCAGGCTCTGGGTGCCCGTGGTTATCAACTTTGCATTGAAGGTGCCCGTGCCGTTGTTGAGAGTCGTTGGGGCGGGCAGAGTCCGGCAGCCATTTATGTCGGAGCTGGTGAACTTTACCGTTCCGCTGTAGGCGGTGGCATGGTTTCCGTAGGCGTCCTTAGCAGTCACTGTAAAGTTAAACGGTGTGCCGGCGAAAACTGCTCCTGGGGCAGAGACTATGAACGTGGATGCTGCGGCCTGATTCACCAGAATGTCGCTGCTGCGGCCGTTAATTGAAGAATTGCCCATGCCGGTATCGTGCACGCCAATCGTCTGAACGAGCGGGGCTGGGTCGGCTGTCTTCAAAATTACGTTGTTAAATACATGAACGCCGTTATCCATGAGTATTCCGCCTGTCGTAAACGTGTGATCGACAGGGAGTACAGCCTGACCGTCGGAGCTGTCGAAGTGCACAGTTCCGACGTAGCCTGTAGCAATTTTCTGATAAGCATCGTAGGCGGTAACTGTAATTTGAAATGAGACACCTGCCGTGGTTGAGGGGTTCCCTTCCGGCGTCGGCAGGCCTGCGCTCTGCACGGTGATACCAAAGTGCGTGGCCGGACCGGGTGCTGCGGGCGGGAAGGTGGTCCCGTTGAGCAAAATGGAAATGTCGTTGGTCGCAAAGTTGGCCACGGCCATGTCAGGTTTGCCATCACCGTTGAAATCACCTACGGCGATCTCTCGCGGAGAAGAAGCTGCCTCGGATGTTGTCGTGATAAAGGAAGCGAAACTGCCGGCAGCGTCATTCATCAGCGAGGTCACAGTACCTTCGCCGAAGTTGGCGACGGCCAGGTCCAAATAACCATCGCCGTTGAAATCAGCAGAGGCGATGGCGAGGGGCGCAGGAGAACCTGTGTTGCCTACAGTAAAAGGGCTCCCGCTGACCGGCGTAAAATTACCAGCGTTGTCTGCCAAAAAGACGCCGACTGTATTCGCGCCCGCATTCGGCACGGCGATGCCGGGCGTGGGGCTTCCCTGAGAATTGGTGAACATTCCGGCGACGATTCCGTGGGGAGTTAGCCCCACGTTATAGTTGATTGCATCCGCGAAAGAGAGCACACCTGGGCCGCTCGATTTATTCAGGAAAATGCTGATCGTGTTTCCTGTGGAACCAGAATTGACTACCGCGAGGTCGGGCTTATTATCGTTGTTGAAATCGAAGGCAGCCAATGAGGTGGGAGAAAGAGAATTGGTCGAGAGTGGAATCGGCGCCCCAAAGGTCCCGTCGCCATTGCCCAACAGGACTTTCACATTGTTCGTTGTTAATGGATTAGTGAGGGGCGTAACCGTTACAGCCAAATCCATTTTCCCGTCGCCGTCAAAATCGGCGGCGATCACCTCTTGCGGATAGTTGCCGACCGGAAAGGGACTTTTCACGATGAACGTGCCATCCCCTTTACCCAGAAGGATGGTCACGCTGGCGCTTCCAAGCTTGTCGAAGCCGTTTGTAACAGCGAGGTCGAGATTGCCGTCATGATTGAAGTCGGCGACAGCAATGGAATTTGGACCGTTAAATCCTGTAATGGGCATGCCGATCGGAGTGAACGTCCCGTTGCCGATGCCCCGCAAGATGGTAACGGTGTTATCGTCTCTATTCGCTACAGCAAGGTCGAGTTTGCCGTCATTGTTGAAATCTTCCGCCACGACTGTAAACGGATGCAAGCCTACCGCAATCGGTGGTTGTACGGCGAAGGTTGCAGGCGCGGGCAGCACGCGCACGGTTCCGATCATGCTCGAATCATGTACGGTGCAGAAATATGGGAACACTCCGGGGTTATTGAAGATGCGATTGAAGGTGTGAGGGAGAGTGTTTGTAAACTCGCCTGAGTTCCAAAATGGCGTTGTCTGGCACACCGCGCCTATGCAGGTGCCTGAGGTGGTGGAGTGGAACATGTTATTGTCGCCCCAAACCCAGCTTATGGTGTCCCCTAGTGAAATGGTCGACTGGTTGCTGCAAACGCCTACGCTATCTACAAAGCTCAAACCACTGTTACAGGAATTATCCCCTACTGTGACCGTGTGGGTGGCGCCTTGGCACAGGCTTAGAGACACGAAAAGGAAAGCCAAAGAAAAAATCTTAAACCGCATGACCCGAGGTATTGCGTTGATGCCATGGCTTTCTCTTTTGATACTTCTTCTCATAATCAGGGGTACAGGAACTGTATCAATGCACTCATAGTGCGGCCCGGGAGCCTATCTTTAAGACACGAATTGCGAGGGAGTTAGCTTCTATTAAACCGTCTGCAGCGAGGGAATGCAAGAGAAACAGTGGCCAGTAAGAATTTGGCCATTGGGTCATCGGGTCATTGAATCATTGGGGATTTACGATTTGCGAAGTACGATTTACGATTTTCGCGCTCCTCGTCGCCCTCGCGCTATTTTGATCGTTTGTGCTGCGCGGTTTTGTTGGGCACCGCCTGGTGTTGCAAGGCGAAGCTGAACCACAGCGAATTGACTCCGTTGTAATCCACCGGGCGTTCGGAGGAGCCGTAGCCCAGGCGCTCCACCTGCAGCGTGCAATGGGCGCAGGGGGAATCGTACGGGATGGCATAGCGGCCATCGTAGCGGGTCCTGAAGGTGCCCACGGCTTTCCCGGATGAATCCTTAAGCTCAATGCTGACGCGGCCAACCGGCCAGCCCTGCTCATCGGTGATGACACCCTGGATTTTCCCCGGGATGGGGCCATCGTCGGAGAAGCGGCGCCCCAACCATCCTGGACCGTGCAGCGGGCGGCCACCAACCTGTCCGGTGACCCGTCCGTGCTCCAGCGACAAAACCCCGTTGACGAATACATATTCGATGCCCTCCGAGGGCCGGTTGGGATCATCAAAGGTGGCGACATCGTGCACCGTCTCCGGATTAAAAATTGTGATGTCGGCAAAATAATCGGAGCGGAGCAGGCCGCGCTTTTCCAGCTTCATGCGCAGCGCCGGCAACGAGGTGAATTTGCGGATGGCATCTTCCAGGCGCAATACATGCTCGTCGCGCACATACTTCCCCAGGATACGTGGGAACGAGCCGTAGGCACGGGGATGCGATTTGCTGTCGCCCAGCGGCCCCTCGGGATTGATGGCGCCGTAGTCGTTATCCACGCTGACCCAGGGCTGTTGCATGGCCAGCTTGACGTCATCCTCACTCATGCTGAAATAAACGGCGCCGGTGTTGTCGCGGTCGGCGATGACGAAGTCGAAGAGCGCATCCATGGGATCTTTATTTTCCACGGCGGCGATCTGGGCGATGGTTTTGCCCTCGTACTTCTTCAGCTCAGAATTGAGGACGGAGGTCACCAGGATTCCCTGTGGGCCGCTGGCGCCATGCCACATGTTCTCCACCCCTTTGCCTGAAGGGGACTCCAACTCTTTGCGGATGGCAACCCTCGTCGCCGGATCCTGCAGGCGCGCGATGAACGCATCTGTACCGCCGGCGTGATAGGTGGCAGGAATGGTCGCTCCGAGAGAAGTTGCTGATGCAATATACGGATACTGATCGGCAGTGACGTCAATGCCTTCCCCGCGCGCCTTTTCGATAGCGGCAATCACCTGCGGCATCTTTCCCCAATTAGGACGCCCGGCACTTTTCAAATGAAAAATTTCTACGGGAATGTGGGCTTCGCGTCCGATGCGAAAGGCCTCGTTGAGGGCTTCCATCTCGGTGTCGCTTTCGTTGCGAATGTGGGAGGCATAAATGCCGCCGTGCTGGGCCGCGGTTTGCGCGAGCGCGATCAACTCATCGGTCTGGGCGTAGCTGCCGGGCGCGTAAATCAACGCGGTGGAGAGACCCATGGCGCCATCATCCATGGCGTCTTCTACCATCTGCTGCATCTGCTTCAGCTCATCAGCAGTAGGCGGACGGTTGTCACGCCCGATCACAACCTCGCGCAACTGGGCCGCGCCAACGTATGTGCCCAGATTAATTCCAGAGCCCTGTTTTTCCAGGCGGCGGAAGTAGCCACTCAGCCCGGTCCAATCCACCGCGAGCTTATAGTGATCGAGAAAATCCTTATCGGCCGCGATTGTGCTGTCGGTCTGCGGGCTGATGGATTCGCCCTCGCCGGTGATTTCCGTCGTAATGCCCTGCGTCAGCTTGCTGACGGCCTGGCGGTCAATCAGCAGGTTCAGCTCAGATTGGCCGAGCATATCGATGAAGCCGGGCGCAACCACAAGACCGGTGGCATCAATGGTGCGCTTAGCCGTGACTTTTTCATCGGCATGACCGATAAAGGCGATGCGGTCGCCGATGATGCCGATGTCGGCGGAGGTCCAGGGGTTGCCGCTGCCATCCATCACGCGGCCATTGCGAATCAGAAAGTCGTATTGTGGGGCTTGCGCGAAGGCGCAGAAAGAGAGAAACAGAACAGACAATAGCAGTTTCATAGATGGCCTCATGAGATGAAAAAAAGTTATATCAGAATTTAACAGGGATGCGGTCCAGAAACGATGCTCTCGGTCGGGAAGAATCTCCAACGGTCCAATTGCAGCCGCAGGTGATTCCCATCTCCATCGGAGGTCCTTCGCCCAAAAACAGGGCTCAGGATGACAGACGGAAGAAGGAATGTAGAACTACAACTCATCGGGTCATTGAGTCACCGCAATTATTTTTTCGAGAACAACCGGTCAATTAAGAACGCTCTACCTCCCGAACCAATTCTCGATTTCGAATAAAATATTTAAGAGTCATGTCTATTCACGCGAGTCCGGGTTCCCAGCGGGATGAGAGCAGCGCACCCAGCGACATCCACGAGACCACTTGCTGCATTGTAGGCGGTGGACCGGGCGGGGTGGTGCTGGCGCTGCTGCTGGCGCGGCAAGGAATCCAGGTCACGCTGCTGGAAGCACACCAAAATTTTGACCGCCAGTTTCGCGGAGATACCATTCATCCTTCGGTGATGGAAATTCTGGATGAAATTGGATTGGCCGAGCGTCTGCACGAGTTCCCTCACGCCAGGGTTTACGGGCCAACCATTATGACAGCCAACGGCCCCTTCACCCCCTTTGACCTTCGCCGCCTCAAGACGCGATTTCCCTACATCATGCTTCTTCCGCAAACGGTTTTTCTCGAATTCCTGACCAGAGAGGCAAGCAAGTATCCCAACTTCCGCATGCAGATGGGTGCAAACGTGCAAAAGTTGATCGAAGAAGGAGAAACCGTCCGCGGCGTGCGCTATCTGGATGACGCCGGGTGGCATGACGTCCGTGCCGTGCTGACGGTGGGAGCAGACGGCCGCTTCTCCCAGGTGCGGCGCCTGGCAGGGATCCAGCCGGTACAAAGCGCGCCGCAGATTGACGTGCTTTGGTTTTGCCTGCCACATTTGCCGGAAGACCCGGAGACACCCAGCGGCCTGCTGGCTCGTATCGGCAGAGGCCGGATACTGGCGATGTTTGAGCGCGGCGACCACTGGCAGGCGGCTTACGTTTTTCCCAAAGGAGAGTACCAGGAGCTGCGTGCGGCAGGACTTGAGGCGATGCACCGTTCCATTTTGGAGCTGGAGCCGCGGCTCGCTGCGCATATGCAACACTTGAACGAGTGGCGCCAGTTCTCACTGCTTTCTGTGGAGGCCAGCCGCTGCAGGAAGTGGTACCGGCCAGGCCTGCTCCTGATCGGCGATGCCGCGCACGTAATGTCGCCCGTGGGCGGCGTAGGCATCAATTACGCCATCCAGGATGCGGTAGTCGCAGCCAATGTGCTGGGGGAACCGTTGAAGGCTGGCCGAGTTGAACCAGGAAAGCTCGCCGAGGTGCAGCGCCAGCGGGAGTGGCCAACGCGGTTCATCCAGGCGTTGCAATCATTGGCGCAAAAACAGATTGGCAGGGGCGTGCGCCGCAGCGAACAGATTATGCGGATTCCCTGGTATGTGCGGCTGCTCGCCCGCGTGCCCATTGTGCGCGATGTTCCGGCGCGCCTGATGGCGTTTGGAATCAAGCGAGTGCACGTGGAAGCAGCGCACTTGCAAGCAAAGAATGAACCGATCAAGAGCCCGTGATGGTTGCAGTCCGTTCCGCGGTCTCGAAATCGACGATAGACTGGCACAGCATCTCCGTTCCTAAAGCTTTCGATCACCATGTACAAGCTCATCGGGCCTCCCGCGAACAAAAAGACTCATTTTCCATTCCTCGTGTCTATTTCTATTTACAGTTTGAATATAGAATACCCTCATGCTCAACATGGGCTTGCAAGTGACGTCGGGCCAGGTAAGCAGTTCTATCTCCAGGGCGACACATCATGCACGCATTTCTTTTGGAAGACGCAACCGTCGAGAGAGTTCTCGCATGCTGGTTGTGATCTGAAGATTTTTACGCCCTCTTTCCAGTCCCGAAACGTCTAAGCCTCCAGGTCGGGCGCGAGCGTCCGTGGTTCCCACCGATGCTCGAATCAATGATATTGTGATCGTGTTTATGGCGCGTTCAACACTGCGGCATTATCAGGTCCTGGCATTCGCGGGCAGCATTGGGCTGCTGGCGATGGCCGTGGGCTGCAGCAAAGGCGAAGGATCTGACCCCAAGGGAGGTATGGCCATTCCTGTGCCCATGACCGTGGCGCAGCCGACGACTGTGAATACTTCCTCGGAATATGTGGCCACGCTGAAATCGCGCAACACCACCAGCATCAATCCGCTGGTGGAGGGCCAGATTACGCAAATCTACGTGAAATCGGGCGAGCGGGTGCAGACGGGCACACTGCTGATGCAGATTGATCCGCTCAAGCAACTGGCCACTACCGGCAGCCAGGAGGGCGCGCGCAAAGCGCAAGAGGCCAATGTTCTTTACGCGCAGAAACAACTGGAGCGCACGCGCAAGCTCTATGAGGCGGGCGTGGTCAGCAAGCAAAACCTGGATGAGGCGGTTTCCGCCTACGACGCTGCCGAGGCGCAGTTGAGATCACTGGAAGCGCAGGTGCAGGAGCAGAAAGAGCAATTGCGCTACTACCGGGTCATGGCCCCAACCAGTGGAATTGTGGGCGATATTCCGGTGCACGTGGGCGACCGCGTGACCATGACCACAATGCTCACGACCGTAGACCAGCCGGGAGCGCTCGAAGCCTATGTGGATATCCCGGTTGAGCACGCGCACGATGTGGGATTGGGGAGACTGGTTGAGATCCTGGGGAACGACGGGAACGCGGTTGCGCAAAGCCATGTCACCTTCGTTTCGCCGCAGGTGAACGACGCGATGCAGACCATCCTGATCAAATCGCTGGTGGACAACAAGGGAGACCTTCTGCGCAACCAACAGTTGGTGCGGGCCCGGGTCATCTGGGGAACGCGGCAGGCGTTGCTGATTCCCATTCTGGCGATTTCGCGCATCAATGGGCAGCCGTTTGCATTTGTTGCCGACGGCGAACAGAACAAGCCCCTGGTCGCCCACCAGAGGCAGGTGCAGCTCGGCGAGATGATTGGGAACGATTATGTGGTGCTGGACGGAATCAAACCCGGAGAGCGGATCATCACCGGCGGCACGCAAATGCTGGGCGATGGGGTTCCGGTCGCGCCCAAGAGTTAGTACTCAGTACTCAGTTGTCAGTACTCAGTAGGGCAGTCCCTTTGTGGGACTTGAATTATTAGATGTTGCTGCTACCCAGCGCTGGGTAACTAGATATCGCCCCTCGCTGGGGTTGCTCTAACAGAAACCGGTGACTTATGTTCGTTGATTTTTTTATCCAACGACCTATCTTCGCCACGGTATGCGCGCTGTTGATCATTCTGGCAGGCGCGGTCGCTATTCCTACTCTGCCTGTCGCGCAGTTTCCCAATTTGGCCCCGCCGCAGGTCAGCGTCAACAGCGGCTACAACGGCGCAAGCGCGCAAGTGGTGGAGGCTTCGGTCACCACGCCGCTGGAGCAACAAATCAACGGCGTCAAAGGGATGAAGTACATCACCTCCAGCAGCGGCAACGACGGCTCCAGCAATGTCAGCGCCATATTCGACATTGGCCGCGACGTTGACATCGCGGCCGTTGATGTTCAGAATCGCGTGGCCAACGTGCAGGGCCGGCTGCCCTCGGAGGTAAATTCCACCGGCATCAGCATCAGCAAGAGCGGCTCGGGCTTCGTCTTCGCGGCCGGCTTCTATTCCGATGACAACCGCTATGACAGCCTCTTCATCAGCAACTATGTAGATGTGTATCTGAAAGATGCGCTGAAGCGCATCAAAGGCGTGAGCGACGTAATCATCTTCGGAGAGCGCAAGTATTCCATGCGCCTGTGGCTCGACCCCGGGCGCATGGCCACCCGCAAACTGACGGCCTCTGATGTGGTGACGGCCTTGCGCGAGCAGAACGTGCAGGTGGCCGCAGGACAGCTCGGCCAGCCGCCTTCTCCCACAGGCCAGAGCTACCAGATCAGCGTGCGCGCCGTGGGGCGGCTCTCAACACCGGCCGAGTTTGAAAACATTATCCTCAAGGCCGGCGAAGATGGGTCGCTGGTCAAGCTCAAAGATGTCGGCCGGGCCGAACTGGGCGCGGAAAACTACGGCGGCAACCTGGAGTTCAACGGATACCACGCCGTCGGTCTTGGCCTCACGCAACTTACCGATGCCAATGCCCTGGAAGTGGACCGCGCCGCCAAGGCGGAGTTAGAGCGGCTGTCAAAAAGTTTCCCTCCGGGACTCAAATACCAGATTGCGTTTGATACCACACAGGTCGTATCTGAATCCATTAAAGATGTCCTGTTTACGCTCTCCGAGGCAATCGCGCTGGTGATCCTGGTGATTTTTATCTTCCTGCAGGATTGGCGCACCACGCTGATTCCGGCGGTCACCATTCCGGTCTCTCTGATCGGAACATTTATTTTCGTCAAGCTGCTGGGCTTTTCCATCAACACGCTGACTCTGTTCGGCATCACGCTGGCGACGGGCTTGGTAGTAGATGACGCCATTGTGGTCATTGAAAACGTGCAGCGCCACGTCTCGGAGGGCATTCATGACGGCCACAAGGCAGCTTCGGTGGCCATGAAAGAAGTAGCCAGCGCCGTAGTGGCCACCTCGCTTGTGCTGGTGGCCGTGTTCGTGCCCGTGGCTTTCTTCCCGGGAACGACTGGAATTCTCTTCCGCCAGTTCGCGCTCACCATCGCGTTTTCTGTCGCTATCTCAGCCTTCAACGCGCTGACGCTGAGCCCGGCACTTTCGGCCATCCTGCTGGGAGGCGGTGAAACCGTCCATGGCGGGCTCTTTGCCGTTTTCAACCGCATCGTGGAGAAAGGCACAGCCAGGTATCAACGGACATTGCATGGCCTGTTTCGCGTGCGCGCGCTGGTGGTGCTGATTTTCGTGGCGGGATTGGGTGCGGCTTACCTGGTTTACAAATCTGTGCCCCGCGGCTTTGTGCCGCAGGAAGATCAAGGATGGTTCATGAACATAATCCTGGCCCCGCAGGGCGCTTCGCTGGATTACACCGGAAAGATCGCCGCCCAGGTGGAGACCGTTCTCAGCAAAAACCCCGACATCACCGGAGTTTTTGCGGTCAGCGGTTTCAGCTTCGGGGGAAGCGCACCCAACCGCGGCATGGTTTTTGCGACGTTGCGGCCGATCGGCGAACGCCACGGCCAGGCCCACTCCGCCGATACCGTGATTAACAGCATACGCGGCCCGCTTTTCGGGATTCCGGGCGCGATTGTCGTTCCCTTCTCGCCGCCAGCGGTTTCGGGATTGGGAAACTTTGGCGGGTTCCAAATGGTGCTGCAAGACCAGGGCGGCCACACCTACGAAGAATTTTCCAGGATCGTTGATGAATTCAAAAGCAAAGGCAATGCCAGCGGGCAGGTGGTTGGATTGAATACCTTTTTTACCGCCAACGATCCGCAGTTCGTGGTCACCATTGACCGCGAAAAGGCCAAGAGCCTGCAGGTCCCACTGCAGCAGATTGCCTCTACCCTTCAGATTTTCCTGGGGTCGCAATATGTGAATGACTTCGACTTCAATAACCGGTCGTATCGCGTCTACGTGCAGGCAGACCAGAGATTCCGCTCGCAGCCGCAAGACATCCAGCGATTCTACGTGCGCTCCGACACGGGTGCCATGATCCCGCTGGAGAACCTGGTCACGATCAGCCAGTCCACGACGCCGCCGGTGGTCTCGCATTACAACCTGTTTCGCTCGGCGGAAATTGACGGCTCCGCCGCGCCGGGGCGCAGCTCCGGCGATGCCATCGCAGCCATGGAAAAGCTGGCCCAGGAAACCCTGCCGCGCGGAGTCTCTTACGCATGGACCGGACTCTCGCTGGAAGAAATAGAATCGGGAAGCCAGGCGGCGCTGCTGTTCGGTTTGGGGTTGCTGGTTGTCTATCTCACGTTGGCAGCGCAGTACGAAAGTTTCTCTTTGCCTTTCATTGTGATATTGGCCGTTCCCATGGCGCTGCTGGGCGCCCTGGGCGCGCAGAAGATCGCAGGCTTGCAGAACGACGTGTATTGCCAGGTTGGATTGGTGATGCTGATTGCGCTCTCCAGCAAGAACGCGATTCTTATCGTCGAATTTGCCGAGCAGTTGCGCGAGCGCGGCTTGAGCGTATCTGAGGCCGCGATTGAAGCCGCCCGCATACGATTGCGGCCCATCCTGATGACTTCTTTCGCATTCATTCTCGGCGTGCTGCCGCTGGTGTTCGCCAGGGGCGCCGGCAAGATCGGACGCCAATCGGTGGGAACCACTGTCTTCGGCGGCATGCTTGTTTCCACTCTGCTTAACCTGCTGTTCATCCCGGTGCTGTATGTGATTGTCAAAGGCTGGCAGGTGAGACGGGCTGAGCCGGCCACGGTTGAGCAACAGGAGATTCTGCTGGAAAAGTAGAAAGTAATTCGCTGCCGGTTTCGCCTGATGCGTCTGTTACCTTTCTGGTAAAGTTTTGCTGTTTCGTCACTGATGCACCCCCACACCATTTGCTCAAATACTCTCCATTTGTGTGAAGTCATTACAATCCAATGACATACACGGTGAATTGGGGGTTACAAGCAGCAAGTGGTCAAGTGTTTACCTTTCTATAAACTATGACCCCCTCCGTTTTCCGGGGAGTGGCGGCCGACCACAGGAACAATTTTGCAAATTTTCAAAGACCAGAAGGACTTTTTTCTGAGGCTCCGCAGCCAAAACCAGACTACTTCACCCTAAGCCGGCATTCCTGAATGCGTCCAACTCTTTAAGGATGGCGCACAATTCCTCACAAATCAATATTGTGATATCACTTTTTGGTAGTGGGCCAGTTTGGAAGGCCAATCTGGGATTACTTCCGGATTGCCGACAATCCGCTCGGGAACCCGTGTGCTAGAGGAGATAACCACTTTAGTGTTGCGCTGGGAGATCACGAACTTATCTCTTTTCAATGCCATCTCGACACTCTTCGTTACGTGGAAGATACAGTCTTCCAATCCTTCCGGAGCTCCCGATAACGGAAACAATCGACGAGATGATCGTTTACCATTCCAACGGCCTGCATGTGGGCATACACGATCGTCGAACCAACGAAACTGAATCCGCGACGCTTAAGGTCCTTGCTGAACACATCGGATTCGACAGAAGTTGCAGGGATCTGTCGCATGATCTTCCAGCGGTTAAGCTTTGGCTGTCCGTCAACGAAACGCCAGCAATAGGAGTCGAAGCTTCCGAACTCTTCCTGGATTTTGAGAAACGCGCGTGCGTTGCGCACGGCGGCCTCAATCTTCATACGGTTGCGAATGATCTCAGAATTTAATGCGAGCTTCTCGATTCGTCGAGCCGAATATCGCGCGACTTTCTCGGGTTCAAACCCATCGAAAGCGCGCCGATAACCTTCCCGCTTCTTCAGTACAATCGTCCAGCTCAACCCGGCCTGCGCAGCTTCAAGCACGAGAAATTCAAAGTGCTTGCGGTCATCGTGGACGGGGACACCCCACTCGCGATCATGATATTGGAGCATAAGCGGATCATCGACACTAACCCACGAGCATCGTTTAATCGTTGCGGTTGCACTGCGCATAAAGACAGCCTTCCTTGAATTTTTACTTGACCAAACTGTTATATTTATTGTAACAATATGTCGAGGATTAACAACCGATTCTCAGTCGGTGTTCACATCATGACAGCACTTGGCGACCATCACGGTGAAACAGTGATCTCAGCGCACTTGACCGCAAGTGTGCGCGCCCATGAATCTCAAGTCCGCAGTGTGCTGTCCAAACTGGTGAAAGCGGGTTTAGTGGTGACATCTCGGGGCCGCAATGGTTTTTCATCGTTGTCGCGGCCAGCAAATAAGATCAGTCTGTTGGAAATTTACAAAGCAGTAGAGGCACCTCTTGTTTTTTCGATTCACGAGTATCCAAAAGAAAAGACGTGCCGCACGAGTTGCACTCATAAAGAGGCAATGGCAGAGCTGCTGGAGGACACCCAGCGAGCGTTTGAGACTCGGTTGAGCCAGCGAATGCTTTCTGAGATGGTCGAAAAAGCGAGGAGCTACAAGTAGTTTTTTTTTGGTCAGAAAATGTCCATTTAGAAGTGACATTATAAGAAGATAAAGAGAAAAGATGAAATCGAAAACAAACATCGTCCTGGTACACGGAGCCTGGGCTGACGGTTCATCCTGGGGCAAAGTGATTCCCTTTCTTCAGCAGAAAGGATTCAACGTGACTGCCGCACAGATACCTTTGACTTCTTTGGCAGATGACATTGTAGTGACCCGAAATCTCCTGGCTGCTCAGAAAGGGCCCACTGTTCTGGCTGGCCATTCGTATGCCGGAGTTGTGATTTCCGGGACGGCCAATGATGCTCCGAACGTTAAAGCACTTGTGTACATCGCAGCCTTCGGATTGGACGAAGGCGAGAGCATTGATGCTCTAAGCAAACAAGGACCAGCCCCAGCGGGTGCCGCCGCAGTACGTCCGCCTGACGAGAATGGCTTTCTTTGGATCGATCAAGATGGTTTCGCAAAAGCATTTGCCGCCGACGCAGATCCGGTCGAAGCCCGCGTTATGGCTGCGGTGCAAAAGCCTCTGAGCATCAACTCGTTCATCGCAAAATCCGGACCACCAGCCTGGAAGCATCTGCCGTCGTGGTACATGGTTGCGACGGAAGACCAGATGATTCCGCCGCAAGCCGAGGAATTTATGGCAAAGAGAATGGGTGCCACGGTCCGCAAAGTAGCTGCGAGTCATGCAGCCATGGTCTCTCACCCTAGAGAGGTTGCGGAACTCATCACGTTGGCGGCACAGTCAATCAGTTGACGAGCAATTGAACAAACCTTTGCAACTCAGGAGGACCCGATGAACGCCGATGTTCTGACGACAAGAGCAGCCGATGGAATTGCGGTGATTACGCTTGGTAGCCCAAAACGCATCTACTTCGACGCGGAGATGGGCGATGCGCTCACCGAAGCGTTGGACGGATTCGCGGGCAACCCCAACGTTCGCGTTGTCATCGTGACTGGCGGCGCACCCGGTTATTTCAATCGTCATTTTAATATCCCTGCGCTTATCCAAATCGCGGAATCCCTGCGCGCTTCCGGTCGCCAGTGGCCCGAGAACGCCACCTACAACGGCGGATTCTTCGATAAAGCCATGGCGCTGTGCGAGAGCATGCCAAAGCCGGTAATTGCGGCCATCTCCGGCACAGCCCTAGCCGGTGCCTTCGAGTTCGCGCTCTCTTGCGATCTTCGTATTGCCGAGGATGGCGACTACCTGATCGGGTTGCCGGAGGCAGACCTTGGTCTCGTTCCCGGTGCCGGCGGCACGCAAAGGCTTCCGCGCACCATCGGAACACCAGCTGCACTCATGCACATCCTCATGGGTCAGCCACTGAATCCGCGTGAAGCCGAAAGGAAGGGGCTGGTGCACGAAACCGTCAGCGGCAAGGCTCTCGATCGCGCAATAGAGATTGCGCGGCGCCTGTCGTCGCATACGCCGGAATCGCTCGCCTACATTAAACGTCTCGTCCGCAACGCCACGGAGACGCCGCTGGCGCAAGGCCTTGCGCTTGAACGAAATCTCTTCTTGAAATTATGCGTCAGCGAGTCTACACTCGCGCGCATGCGTTCCTATGAAGGGAAGAAGATCACCTCGCCGTCCCGCTCTTTCGAGGTCTAAGAAGGGAGAACCATATGGCTAATACTAATTCTGCGGCGCACATGCGGGTGATCGAGAAAACGCCTGCGTACTGGAGGGTTGTGTTCGATTACCCGCCTTTCAACATCGTAGACGCCAGCATATTCGAAGCCCTACAGGATCTGCTCGCGCGAATGGACGCCAGCCCGAGCCTGCGGGTCGTCGTATTCGAAAGCGCGAACCCCGAGTTTTACCTTGCCCACTTTGATTTGACCGGCAAGATAGGGAACATCATGACTGCTGTCGGGGCTTCGGGCCTCCCGATCCTGATGGATACGTTCGTACGTCTCACCAAGTCCCCGGTGGTCAGCATCGCGAAGATCCGAGGCTGTGTCCGGGGCGTGAGCAGCGAGTTCGTCCTCGCCTGCGACATGCGCTTCGCGTCGCGCGAGAACACGCGACTCGGCCAACCCGAGGTCGGGGTGGGACTTCACCCCGGCGGCGGCGGTGCGGAACGCCTTCCACATCTGGTCGGCCGCGGCCGCGCGCTCGAGATCGTTCTTGGCGCGAGCGATTTCGATGGCGACACCGCGGAACGATACGGATACGTCAACCGGGCACTTCCGGACGCGGAGCTGGACAGCTTCGTCGACGCGCTCGCGCGCCGGATCGCCTCCTTCGACCGGCGTGCTGTCTCGGCGGCGAAGAATCTCGTTAACCAAGTCTCGTTGCCATCCGCCGACCGGCTCCTCGACGCCCTCAATAGCTTTCAGACCGCGCTAACGTGGCCTGAAGCGCAGCAGCGGATCCAAGCTCTGTTGGAGCGCGGACTGCAACGGGAAGTCGACTTTGAGAATCGGTGGCCCGAGGTGCTGGGCACGCTCGTCGAGACATAGTCACCGTGTGGTGATGCGCAGCCTCGCCGAGCGGGCAAACTTACTCGCGACGCCCTCCGGCTTTTGGAAACGGGAACTTCTCGGTGCCAAACCAATCGCGGTGTGTCCGTTGCGCGGCCCTTCGCGCACGGGCCTGAGATCCTTGACGAGTGACGGGCAAGCCGGAAGCAAATCCACTCACACGCATGCGGCTATGCTTTTCCAAACTGACTCACTACCCACTCTTATTCGTTGGGGCTACTGGCATCCCGGGGTCTGCCGGGGCGGGTGACCGGGCGCGGGAGGGTCGCTGTTGGTGTTCAGAGATTTCAGAATCTCATCCGGGTTACTGGCCATATCGTGCGCCAGGCGGGCGAGCGCAACTGTAACGATGTCGCAGTGATGCAGCGCGTGAGGATCAATTCCCTTGTCGCGGGTCGCCCACAGCCACATGCGGTGCACCAGGGCCACGTCTTCGGACTTCATGTCGGGCAGGTGCGGGCCCAGGCGGAAGGTCTCGATTTCCTGATCGGGCTTGACGACCTGGAAGATCACCTGGCGCTTGGGTTCGGGCATGGCCTCCCAGGCGCGGCCTAGATTGAAGGCCTGCTGCTGGGCGGTCATCTTGGTGGAAAGGCCGGCGACGATGGTGGAGGATTCCAGTGAGTTTGCCGTCTGCACGATTGCCGACCACACGTCGCGGGCCGGGACCACGACCAGAGAAATCGTTTTCCCAAAACTTTCAGCGATGGAAACCGCGCGGGTAAACAAGGTCTGCTCGTAGTCGCTGAAAATCTGGTCCATGGAGAGGTCATATTCCGCGCTTCCGGGCCCGGTGAGGCGGGCAGCCAGCACGACCACATCGGTCCCCTTGGTATCAACCTGTGAGAGCACCCAGCGGAGCTGGTCGAGCGTGTTGTAATCACGCACCGTGACCAGAATGTTGCCGGGGCGCACATCGGCGGTTTCCCGCTCGACGGTTTCGTGGTGCAGGAGCTGGAAGTGCTCCTTCATCTTCTTTTCAACGTTGGCGAACTTGCGTTTGTTGACCCGCTCAGAAAAAGCAAACAGGATGAAGAAAGCGAAGGTGAACGCAACGCCGGCCTTGGTGGCAACCGACTTGGTAAACAGATTGACGATGGCCACGGTCAGCAGCACCATGTGCACGGAAGCCAGGCCGACGGGAATTTCAACCCCGCGAATGGTGATGTTGGGTGGCACCTTCCATCCGCGTTCGCCTTTGTACTTGAAGCGCAGCACCAGCATGGCCAAGCTGTTAAAGACGAAGCTCCAGATAACGCCAAAGGCATAAGCTTCGCCCAGCACATAGACGTCGCCGCGGCTGATCAGAATAGTGAGCAGTTGCATCCCAACCACCATGTTGATCACGCGGTGGCTGGTGCCATACTTGTGATGCGGCTTGCGGAACCAATCGGTAAGGACGCCGTCTTCGGAAACGCGGTTTAGCACGCCGTTCGAGCCCACGATGGCGGTGTTGATGGCCCCCGCCAGCATCAGGAACCCTACCACTACCACGAAAGCACGGAAGAGGAGCTTGATGGTCTGCGGACCGGTGAAGTACATCACCATGACGCCCAGCACGTTGTTAATGGCTTCAGGCCGGGCGCGCACCTCATCGGGAACCAGCATGACGGCAAACATGGAAGAAAGGCCGGTGAACAGTAAGCTGTAAATTGCGATGGTGAGCGCGGTCTTCTTCAGGTTCTTCAGTTTGGGATGGCCAATTTCCCGATAGACCTGCGCCAATGATTCCTCGCCGCTCATGGCCAGCACGGAGTGGCCAAAAGCCATCATGATTCCAAAGATCCCAAAGAGTCGCGGTATGTTGGCGCTGATGAATCCCAGCGATTCGGGAGTAAAGTGCAAATTGCCGGGCGAGGGCCATGGCGGCAGCGGCCGGGGATTACGCAAAAGCGAGAAGATCGCCCAAGCCAGCAGTATGACCACCATCACGGTGGTGATTTTCATCACCTTCAAGGCTTTGTCGCTGGATTCCTCGATGCCCTTGATGTTTTCCCACCAGAAATACAGGGTCACCAGGATCGCAACTACAACCGACGTAAAGTTTTCGTTGACATGGGGCGGCCCGTTGAATAAATGGTGAATCGCACGTGGAACCAATCCGTGGGCATCAAGCGCCAGAAAGGTCTCATTCAGCAAGCCCGAGATGTACTGCCCCGCGGAAACACCCGAGATGGGGCCAGTCAGAATGTAGTCGAACATCAAGGCGGCAACGCCGACCTTGGCCAGGGTCCCGCCCAGGGCTTCTTTCACAATGCGGTAGACGCCGCCGCGCACGAACATGGAGCAGCTCTCCACGTAGACCGCGCGCACCGCAAAGGAGAACAGCATCACACCCAAAATGAACCAGGGCGCAGCCTTGCCTATCGCCTGCTCGGCAGTAGCACCGGCATAAAAGGCAGAAGAGCCCAGGTCGTTGAGCACGATGGCTGCCGCCCGCCACCAACTGATGAAGGTCAGCATCACTGAGCTGGCGACCACAATCCGAACTCGGTTAGAACTTAAAATGGGCTGGGTTGTGGCAGTGGTAGACGACATTGGAAGGGATTCGGCTCTGCTATCTCAAGACCACTTTTTTAAGTGGCGAATTTATAAACAATTTATAAAGGCAGATAGCAGTGTACAGCCACTTCTCCATCAGGGCAAACCTGCATGGCATATGTAATATTTATAGGTTGTATAAATATTTCCTTAGTCAGCGACGGGCTCATCGGGCTCAAGGGCGGTTTCGATGTCTTCCACACCGCTCAACAGAATCACCACCGCGGAGCCGAGTAAGCCGATCACGAACAGCACTTCAAGGATCTTGATTAAAATCGCCAGGATTTGCATGATTTGCCTGTAATTATTGTACCGGAATTCCAGCAGAAGAAAATGGGTTTCTGCAAAAACCACTGAGACGCAGAGACAACGCAAGATGTTTTAAACTCTCACTGTGCGTACGCTTACCCTTCGGCAGTGGCTGCTGGCCATAACCTCGGGCATTCTGCAGGTGCTGATCTTTCCTTCGCCCTCGTTTTATGTCCTCTCCTGGATAGCGCTGGCGCCGCTGCTGCTCGCCATCCTGCTGCCCCGTTCCGGCAGCAATAGTAACAGTGGAGTGCTGCTGGATGGCCTGGGCCGCGACTTGACCACGGCTACACCCTGGCAGGGGTTCCTGCTGGGTTATGTCAGCGGCTTTGTGTGGTATGCCGGCAGTTGTTTCTGGATTTATAACGTCATGCATAACTACGGCGGGCTTGATGGACCGGTAGCCGTTGGTGTGCTCATCCTGTTCTGCCTGTTTTATGGGTTCTACCACGCACTCTTCGGTTGGCTTCTAGCCAGAGTGGCACGAGCCGACGTGCGTGGGCATGGACGCCGCAATGCTTTGCTGCTCACTCCGTTCTTATGGGTTGGGCTGGAGTTGGCCCGCACCTGGGTGCTTAAAGGGTTCCCCTGGAACCTGCTGGGCACCGCCCAAGTGGATAACTTTCCACTCACCCGCATCGCGACACTTACGGGCGTTTACGGAATCTCTTTCCTGATTGCTTTGGTCAACGCTGGAATTGTCGCGGCCTATCTGGCGCCAGCGCGGCGGCGCCGGCAACTATTGCCGATTGCCATCGCAGTGGCCGTGATGCTGCAACTGGGCGTGCTGGTCTCGCCAAGTCCTGTACCGGCGGACCATCATGCTGTGCTGGTGCAATCGAACGTCGCCCTGGATGAATCATGGACCATTGAGTCGTTCAACCAACTTTTGACTGAACTCAAACAGTTGAGCACGACACCCGCAGACTCAAGTGGGGAAAAGACCAAGTTGATTGTCTGGCCGGAGTCTCCTGCTCCTTTCTTTGACAACGACGATAACTTTCGCATCTCGCTCAGCTCGCTGGCCCGTGCACAAAATGCTTACGTGCTCGCCGGAGTGGTGGGAACGGTCCCAGGCATAGACTCAGCAACGCCTGAGGTCACCAACCGCGCCGTTGTCGTGGCCCCGAGTGGTGCGTTGGTTGGCCATTACGACAAGATCCATCTGGTTCCGTTTGGGGAATACGTTCCTTACAAATCTTTCTTTTTCTTTGCCAAACACCTGACGCGCGAGGTGGGGGAATTCCGCCAGGGAACGACACGCACCGTGTTCAATGCCGGCGACGAACGCTTCAGCGTTTTTATCTGCTATGAATCCATCTTTCCGGATGAAGTCCGCGAATTCGCGACGAACGGCGCGGAGGTGCTCATCAACATCTCCAATGACGGCTGGTATGGAGATTACAGCGCTCCCGGCCAGCACTTGAACCAGGCGCGGATGCGGGCCATCGAAAACAATCGTTGGATCCTGCGTGATACCAACACGGGCACCACTGCCAGCATTGATCCTTACGGGCGGGTTGTGGCGCGGGCTCCCCGCAACCAGCGCACCCGCCTGGTGGCGCCGTATGGTGTTATCTCCGCGCAAACCTTCTACACCCGCCATGGTGATTGGTTTGCATGGATGTGTGCGATAATTTCGTTATTGGGAATTCTTGTGAGTGCAATGATGCGGGTAAGGAATTCCCGAAGTTAGAAGCGTAAGTTTAAGAGTAAAAAATCCCAGGTTGTCCGATTGAAGCCGCGAGTGGTTCTGATCTCCATCGGAGGCTCTTCGCCTTCGGCTCAGGATGACACGCAAGTGGAATTGGAGGAATTAAAACGTGGTAGAAGAACTAGAACGCGAATACGCGCCGGTGCGCGACAAAATTCGCGACCTACAGGAGTATCTTTGACGCTCCTCGACTCCGCCAGCAACTGCAGGAGATAGAAAAGAAAGCTTCAGACCCCAACCTGTGGTCGAACCCCGAACAATCACAGCAGGTCATGCGCGAGCGCAAGCGCCTGGAAGGCGCCATTGCAACCTACGATGATCTCGCCCGCCGCAAGGGCGATGTAGACGCTTACCTGGAACTCGCCCATGAGGGCGAAGATGTAAGCGGCGATATCCGCCGCGAACTCGATTCCCTGCGCGACCTGGTGGAAAAAGTTGAGACTGAGACGCTGCTCTCAGGCGGAAGCGACCAGAACAACGCCATCGTGACCATTCACCCCGGCGCCGGCGGCACCGAATCGCAAGACTGGGCCGAGATGCTGTTGCGCATGTACCTGCGCTGGGCCGAACGCCAGGGCTTTGAAGCGGAGCTGAACGATTATCAACCGGCGGAAGAAGCCGGACTCAAATCCGCGACCTTTACCGTCAACGGCCAGTACGCTTACGGGCTGCTGACCAGCGAAATTGGCGTGCACCGGCTGGTGCGCATCTCTCCTTTTGACCAGGCCAAGCGACGGCATACATCGTTTGCCAGCGTCTTTGTGAGTCCGGAAATTGACGATTCGATCCAGATCGACATCAAGCCCGACGACATCCGGACGGACACTTACCGCTCCGGCGGGCGCGGCGGCCAGCACGTCAACACTACGGATTCTGCCGTGCGCATAACCCACATCCCCACCGGCCTGGTTGCCAGTTGCCAGAACGAACGCTCACAGCATAAGAACCGGGAGCGCGCCATGAAGATGCTGCGCTCGAAGCTGTACGAATTCGAGATGGAAAAGAAGCGGGCTGCGACCAAGAAGATCGAAGACGCGAAGCTGGATATTGATTTCGGATCGCAGATTCGCTCTTACGTCCTGCATCCTTACCGTATGGTCAAGGACCATCGCACAAAAGTAGAGGTAGGAGACGTGGACCGGGTGCTGGATGGCGATTTGCGGCCGTTTATCAGGGGGTACCTGCTGGCCAAACGCAAACCAAAAGGCTAGTATTTGAGCAGGTCTGCGCTCGGACAAAAGTAACTTGTGGTTTGAATAAAGACAACTTACGATTCTGAAACCTCCCCTTATAGTAGTATCATTCGCTTAAATCACTTAGATTTGGCACGAGGATTCTCTTCATGCCCAAAATGATTGATCTCATCCGGCAGTCAGCCGTACCCGCCAGCGTGATGCGTTCCGCGGCGCGGGGCGCGCTTTCGTTGCCGACCGGGGAAATGATTGAGATCCTCGTCTATCTGACCAGTAATCCCGTATTTGCCGAGCAGGCCAAAATGACGCTCGCCGGATGGGATGAATCTTCGTCTATCGCAACCGCCTCTGACCCTACAACGCCTTGGGAGGTACTGAGCTACCTGATTTCACCGGAGAACCTGCGCCCTAAACTACTGCCCGCGCTGCTGGAGAACTCCAGTATCCGCGAGTCGGTGTTCATTGACATGGCGCCGAAGGCCTCCCGTGAAATCGTGGAAATCATGCTGCGTAGCCAGCGCGTCAAGCGTTCCGCCCACATTTTGCATGCGCTGCTTACCAATCCCAATCTCAAAGAGGCCGAAACACAGCAGTTGTACCTGGCGCTGCGCTCTCTTGGAGAGGAGACCACCAAAATTATGGCTTACCAGGAGGCTGATGCGGAGGAGAAGACCCAGTACGAAATTGAACATGCTGATGAAATTGCCGCCGCCGAAGCGGAAAATTCGCCCTTTGAGATTTATGGCCAGGACGATGAGCTGGAAGACCTGGAGCACCTGGAAGCATTGACTCCCGCCGATGAGGCGGCGGCTGAAGCAAAAGCGGCAGGCGGAGAGACAGCAGCCGGTCCAGCAGAGTTTGAAATTGTGGCGGAAACCACTCCGGCAGCAGCCTCGGCTCAGCAAGACAGCATAGAAACAGTCGCTCTTGCGGACCCCGTGACGGCGCAAGCCAGCGAGGCCGAAACCCTCGCCCCAGCGGCTGACGCCACGCAAGCGCCGGAAGAAGAAAGCGATCTTGTCCGGCTGACGAGGATTCGCGACGCGCAGAACAAATCGCGGGAGCGCCTGACCAGCTTTCAAAAGATCGCGCGCATGGGGGTTCGCGAACGCATTCAACTGGCGGTGAAGGGAACCAAGGAAGAGCGTTTCATCTTGATCCGCGACGGGGCCAGGCTGGTTTCCTCGGCGGTATTGAACTCTCCCAAGCTTAGCGAACCCGAGGTCGAGCAGTTTGCTAACATGAAGAATGTATCGGACTCGGTCTTGCGGGAAATCTCACGCAACCACAAATTCATGAAGAACTACAACGTGATCCGTAACCTGGCCAACAATCCACGCAGCCCGCTTGACCTCTCACTGGCGCTGATCAATCATCTGCTGGTCGGAGACTTGAAGAGCCTTTCCACCAACAAGAACGTGGCCGACACCTTGCGTAAACTGGCGACGAAAAGATTTAAAGACAAAACTGAAACCAAGAAAGGTGGCTAAGCCGTGCCGGAAGATGCCGTTGCCAAGCTGCTGAAATCGGCCCGCAACATCGCCGTCGTGGGGCTCTCTGCCAGCCCGCTGCGGCCCAGCCACGGCGTGGCCGCCTACATGCAGAGCCACGGCTATAAGATCATTCCGGTGAATCCGGAAATCACAAACGTGCTGGGCGAAGACGCCTACCCTTCGCTGGCGGATGTCCCGGAAAAAATTGACATCGTGGATATTTTTCGCCGCCCGGAATTTGTTCCGCCGATTGTAGACCAGGCCATTCAACTCAAGGTCTCCGCCATCTGGATGCAGGAGGGAGTGGTCCACAACCAGGCTGCCGAAAAAGCCCGCCGCGCAGGGATTTTAGTGGTGATGGACCGGTGCATTTTGAAGGAGCACCACGCAAGGTTCGGGTGAGCGGATAACGAACGCTGTTTTTGTTTTGGAAAAACGTGTGGGCATGATGCCCACACGACAGCCGGCGAGACGCCGGCGCTACTATCTGTCCTGTTTTTTTGCTGCTTCCCTTGCCTGCCGTATTTGCCGTAACCTCTGCTGAATTTCTTTTTCGCGGCCCTCGGACGTAGGCTGGTAGTAGATGCGGTCGCGCAGGTTATCGGGTAGGCATTGCATATCGGCGACTTTGCCTTCCAGATCGTGGGCGTACTGATATCCTTCGCCGTAGCCAATGGCCTTCATTAATCCCGTGGGCGCATTGCGCAGGTGCAACGGGACCGGATCGGCCGCGGTTTTCTCTACGTCTTCGCTTACCGCTCCATACGCCTTATACAACGCATTTGATTTGGGAGCGAGAGCGAGATAGGCAGCAGCCTGGGCCAGCGCCAGATTGCCTTCGGGAATACCCAGAAAATCCATGGCATCGCGCGCAGCAATGGTTTGTGTAAGCGCCTCGGGGTCGGCCAGTCCTATATCTTCCACCGCCATGCGAACCAGGCGACGCGCAATGTAAAGCGGGTCTTCTCCGGATTCAAGCATCCGCGCCACCCAGTAGATCGCGGCATCGGCGTCGCTGTTGCGCACAGATTTATGCAAGGCTGAGATGAGGTTGTAGTGCTCTTCTCCGTGCTTGTCGTACAGCAGCACACGTTTTTGCAGTGCTTCCCTGACAACTTCCTGGGTGATTACAGGTTGCTCGCTCCCCGCTACAGTACCGGCAGCGATTTCCAAAACATTGAGTGCGCTGCGTGCATCGCCGCTGGCATAGGCGGCAATAATTTTCAGAACTTCATCATCAATCTTGAGCTGCAGCTTGCCCAAGCCACGGTCTTTGTCTTCGAGTGCACGGCGCAGCAAGCCAAGCAATTCTTCTTCCGTGAGCGGTTTGAGCACATACACGCGGCAGCGCGAGAGCAACGCGCCAATGATCTCGAAGGAAGGGTTCTCCGTGGTGGCCCCAATCAGGCGGATGTTGCCTTTCTCAACGTGGGGCAAGAATGCATCCTGCTGCGCCTTGTTGAAGCGATGAATTTCATCCACGAATACGATGGTGCGCGTGCCGTATTGCCGTACTTTTTCGGCATCCGCCATGACCTGCTTGATTTCCTTGATGCCGCTGAGCACGGCGGAAAATTGCACGAACTCGGCACGGGTGCGGCTGGCAATAATCTGCGCCAGCGTGGTTTTACCCACTCCCGGCGGCCCCCAGAAGATGATTGAGCCGGTATCATCGCGCTCAATTTGCACCCGCAGAGGCTTGCCTGGAGCAAGGATATGCTGCTGGCCGGCGAACTCCTCGAGCGTGCGCGGCCTCATGCGGTCGGCCAGTGGACGCTGGGTGTCTGTGCTCGCGTCCGGCCTCGGAATGGCTTCGAATAGACCCATGTGAGAAGAACACCCTCAGCTTATCTTTTGCCGCACCCACTCCACAATCTCTGGAGTCACATAATCAGGAGGTGTGATGCGGAAAATGGTTTTGCCGTGGAGCAGCTTGAGCGAAACATCGCTCCATTGCGGCGGAGTTGCAGACTGATGCAACACAATGGCATCGGCCCGGTCGAGAAATTCGCGGGCTGAAGCCTTGAAATCGGCTGTCTCGAAGTCAAGCACAGACAAATAAAGATCAGGCCGCAGGAATTTTATGACCGAGTTTGATTCCATGATCACGTTGCTTGCGCCTTCGATGCGTTTGCGCAGGCTGGGCATGGCTTCCGCCAGGAACCCCTGCTTGGTGCGCACCCAAAGCGAGCGCTGTGCGCCAGCCAGCAGAAAGCGCGAGGTATCGGAGCCGCCGCTGCGGTCCCGCTCTTCGCTGATGGCTACGGTGTGTTCATCGGTGGCGCAGCCGCAGGATTCGCCGTTCACCGAGCAGACCCCATGCCCAAATTGCGTGATTTTGACCGCGGTCCATTGCCGTTCGGGTAGGGCAGCAATCAGGCCGGCAACTACGCTGGTCTTCCCCACGCTCCGTGAATGCCCACCAATTACCAAAATGGCCATAAGATTTACATACGAATCAGGTAAAATACCCTGTAACTTCCTTAGTAAACTACCCTAACCATTATTACCTTGACGCTGATTATTGCCTTGACGCCTAATGATTAGCGACCCTTTGCGTAGTCTGGATTTTAGTCTTTTCCAGGAGATTTGCGTTGTCCATGAAGGCAAGTTCGGGGGCGATTGAGGCTGCTTTTTGCCCCTGTAAACCGCGTGGGCCAGTGATGTTTAGGCGTCTTTGGCCACAAGTAGTAGACAGGAGATTTGCGATGTCCATGATCAGACGTTTAGGGGTAGTTTCGCTGTTTTGCATTCTATTCTGCCTGGTGGCAGGGGTTGAGCCAGCGCTGACTGCATCAAATCCTTTTACACCAGCACCAGGATCGCCCATCACTACCGGCACCGGAGCCACCTTTGTTGCAACTGGTGATCTGAATGGTGATGGAAGGCCTGACGTGGTTGTGGTAAACAGCGGCGCAAATAATATTTCGGTCCTGCTGGCAAACGGCGCTGGAACCTTTTTGGCGCCCGTCAATTACGCGGTTGGAACCAGTCCCTCCGATGTCGCTATCGGAGACGTGAATGGAGATGGCAGGCCCGACCTGGTGGTTACAAATACAGGCAGCGATACCGTTAGCGTTCTGCTTAACGTGGGTGGCGGCGCCTTTTCCGCTCCGACTAACCTTCCCCTGGCTGCTGGTTCGGGACCGGAAGGTGTTGCTGTTGCCGATGTTAATGGCGACGGCATCAAGGACATCATCGTTTCCAACAGTAACGGCAACTCCGTCACTGTTTTTCTGGCCACCGGCATTGGGAGTTTTGTGCTCGCAGGCAACTTCACGACCGGGAGTGCTCCTTCCGGGGTCGTGGTTGCCGACTTCAATGGCGACGGAAAACCTGACCTTGCTACCTCCAATAACGTAGGCAGCGCCAGCATTCTTCTGGGTAACGGGAACGGAACCTTTCAAACCAACACCGACATTAATCTGAGTCCCAGTGCAGCTTCGACCTGCTCCGATCCCGATGCATTGGTGGCCGTTGACCTGAATGGCGATTCCAAGCCGGATATAGCCGTGGCTTGTACCGGTGGTTCGGTAAGCATTCTTCTGAGCAATGGGAACGGGACATTCGCAACTCCAGTCAGCTACAGCACAATCGCCGGCACCGCAGGGTCAGGACCTGAAGGTATTGCCGCCGAAGACTTCGACGGTAAAAATGGGATTGACTTGGTTATCGCTGACACAAGCAACACGGCAGTTTTTCTTCTCAACACCGGGAATGGAACCTTCACAACTTCTTTAGCATGCCAACCGGCGGGTAACGGCGCCTTTGGCGTGGCCGCCGCTGATTTCAATGGTGACAGTAGACCAGATATTGCCGTGAGCAATTCAATTGATGGTACGGTCAGCATACTGCTCAATGCCGGAACCATCGCCTCCGGAGTCGGAACCTGTGGCCCAACGCCCCCTCCCCCTCCAGTTGTAGCAAATTTCACCGTTACAGCAACTCCAGCTTCCGTCACTACAAAAGCCGGCACACTGGTTACGTATACGGTTACGGTAACCCCTGGACCTGGATTTAGCGAAACCGTAGCACTCACTTGTTCCAGCAGCGCCGCGGCGTCGGCTTGCTCTTTTAACCCCAAAGCCGTCGTTCCTAGAAACGGTGCCGCCGCGAACAGCGTGATGAGCGTGGCCACCAACTTTACTAGTTCCTGTTGCCCGGCCGTGGGCAAATCGGAGCCCTCCCAGGAGCCTCTGCCGCACTCGAACAGGCCGCTCTATGCCATGCTTTCTCTCGGCGGAGCGGGGATTTTCGGTCTGGTGCTGCCGGCAAGCCTCGGACGAAACAAACGCAGGCGAGCGTTAGCAGTGGGAATAACAGCCTTGGTGCTTTTCTTCCTGCTGATTGCCTTGCAAGGGTGCGGTGTCGGCGGTCATACTCTCCACAGCGCGGTAACACCACCAGGTACCTATACTGTGACTGTGACGGGCACGGCAGGAAGCGGCTCTACTGCACAGGTCGCGACTGCAAATCCAGCTCCGACCTTGATCGTTAATTAAATCAGACTCTTTAGATTTGGGTTCTATCTTGGGGCGATTCGCAAACCGCGAGTCGCCCGTTGTTTTGCCGATGAAATCCAGTTATTTTTTCTTTGCCAGCCTAGCCAGCACGGCCAGCTCTTTCAGATACTCGCGCAGCGGCTTGGCCGGCCTTCCCCAAAAGACCACGCCTTTACCGCGCACGATCTTTTTGGTCAGCACGCCGGAGCCGGAGCCAAGAATCACGCCTTCCGTTATCCGGGCGTGATCGCCGATTCCTACCTGTCCTCCAACTACAACGTTGCTTTCAATGACCGAGCTGCCGGAGATTCCCGTGAGCGCTGCGATAACGACGTTTTCGCCGATGGTTACGTTGTGTCCGATGTGGACGAGATTATCAATCTTCGTTCCCTTACCAATAACGGTGGCATCGAGCGCACCCCGGTCAATAGTCGTATTGGAGCCAACCTCAACGTCGTCTCCGATCTCAAGTGTGCCGATTTGGGGAAACTGTTCATACCTCCCCGTGGCTCGGTCGCGGACATAACCGAAGCCATCGCTTCCCAAAACTACTCCAGCATGGATGGCCGCGCGTTTGCCGATGCGCGTCCCAGCGTAAATGGTCACGTTGTTATCAATGAAGCACTCCTCTCCAATGACAACTCCGTTGCCGATACAGCTTCCCGGACCGATGCGGGTGTGGTCTCCGATCACGCAGTCTTCGCCCAGGACCGCGTGCGGCCCTATGGAAACTCCCTTGCCCAGCTTGGCGGAGTGATGAACTTCAGAGGTGGAGTGCACGCCGGGGTGCTGGCGCCGCCGATGATGCAACAGCCTGGCCGCCCGCGCAAATGCCAGACGCGGATCGGCAACAATCAAAATGGGTTTTGTGGCCTTTGTATTCACTGCGAATTCTGCCGCGATGATTGCGCCCGAGGAGCTGGCGATGGCCTGCTCAAGGCGGACAGTATCTTCCACAAACACGAGGTGTGTTGCGCCGGCCGACTCCAGGCTGGCCACACCGCTGATCTCTGTTGCGCCCGTTCCCAGCAGGCGGGCTTGAATGCTATTTGCGATCTCTTCAACCAGCATTGACATGATGCGACTCAGTATAGCGGAGGCTCGCCTGCAGGGCGCGTCTTCCAGCGGCGATGCACCCACAGCCACTGATCAGGATATTTGCGTACATAGCCTTCAATGGTCTGATTGAAAAGCCGGGTGTTGGCGATCACGTCGGCCTCATCGTCTCCGGTGCGTATCAGCGAAAGCGCCGGGGCCATCTGTAAGCGATACTTGCAAATCTGCTCGTCCCAAAAGGCAAAGCCGGGAAGCACAGCAGCATCTGTTCTCAGAGCCACGCGCGCCAGGCCGCTGGCAGTGCAGGCAGGAATGCCAAAAAATTCGGCGAAGATTCCCTGCGGCGGAGTCATGTTGGTATCCATGAGAATTCCTACGGTTTCTCGGTCCCGGACGGCCTTCAGCAGGCCGCGCGCATAGTCATCTTTATCAAAAACCTTATTGCCGTGCAGGGTGCGATAACGTTTGACCAGCCGGTCTACATAAGGGTTATCCAGGCCACGCGCCACAATGTACATGGCGTGTCCGTGCAAGGAATGCATGAAGGAAGAGAGTTCCCAGCCGCCCAGGTGCGCAGTCAGGAAAAGTACGCCTTTGCCGCGGGCGCGCGCAGCCTCAAAATTTTCAATGCCGTCATAAATAATCACGTCGGAGACGTTGGCCTGGG
>Ga0207130_1070_pt1 | contig 34500 bp, 31 predicted proteins | sample Alteio_BWMinHeat_16_FD_153545 | JGI IMG/M metagenome (GOLD analysis project Ga0207130, IMG submission 153545) | Enriched cells from forest soil in Barre Woods Harvard Forest LTER site, Petersham, Massachusetts, United States -... | ecosystem: Environmental > Terrestrial > Soil > Temperate forest >... | reverse complement strand
ATTGAACCTCCCAACAGCGATATTTACCGCAACCATCTGCGCACGTTGCATGCGCTGCCCGAGCGCAATCACCGCCGCGGCTGGTTTGCTGAGCGCGAGCATCGCCGCCGCCAGGAGAAGGTGGGTGAAGAGCATCACCACCGCCACTAGAGCCTTCCGCATTTAATCGATATACTCTGAACATGATTCGTTTCCTGGCGCTCTGTCTGCTGCTTGTCCCCATGCCTGCGTTTGCACAAACAAACGAACTGCATGCGGTGGCACGCGTGCTGAATGGCAAATCCTTCGTGCTGACTTCTGCAGATGTGGTCAGGCTTGCGAGCATCGAAGCGCCGAACGTTGATGAGAAAGCCGATGGCATTCACGCCGCGCGTCTCGGCGAACCCCTGGGTGAAGAGGCAAAAGCGGCGCTTGAGAAACTCCTTTTTGGCCACACTGTGCGAATCGATTATAATCCGGGGCAGCGCGATCGCCATAACCGGCTTCTGGGCCAGGCCTATGACGAAAAGGGGAACTGGATTCAGGGAGAGATGCTGAAAAGCGGCTTTGCGATGGTCTATAGTTTCAGCGACGATCAGCACGATATTATCCTGAAAATGCTTGCTGCCGAACAGGTGGCGCAGAAAGCGAAGCTCGGCATCTGGACGCACCCCTATTACCGCGTCATTACACCCGCCGAGGCCCCTGAATTCATCAACCGTTTTAAGTTGGTGGAAGGCAAGGTGGTAAGCGTGCACGACTATCACGGCCATACTTACATCAATTTCAACGAGCACTGGAAAGGCAGCTTCGCCGTGTTCATCTCGCGTAAGTTCGCTGCTGCTTTTGCGCCGCTCAATCTTTCATTGCTCGTGGGCAAAACCATTCGCGTGCGCGGCTGGATAAACTACCACAACGCGCCGATGATCGATCTCACCCATCCCGAGCAGATTGAGGTAGAGTAGCCTATGGATCACGCGAAAATAAACAAAGTGCTGCGCGGTTTCTGGGTTGGCTACGCGCTGTTCATGATAGCTGGCCCGCTCATTTACCTCTTCACCCCGTATGGCAGTGCAAGCCTGCTGATAGTCTCTGCACTGGGCTCTATAGTGTTATGGGCGGCGTGGTGGTCACCCGTAAAAAAATCCGCTGCCATCGTATTGCAGCTGTTTTTCGTGCTCGTCATTATCGAATGCTTGGGCGCGATGATCTTGGGCGATGTAATCTCGCCCATGGCATCGATGGCGATGCTGCTTATCAGCGCCCTGTCGCTTGTGCATAGCAGGCGGCAAGTGAAAGCCGAGTGAGCGGCGGTCTTACTTTAACTCCTGACTGCCTTTCTGCGGCAGCCTGTCCTGTGCGGTAAGTACCGGCATAGTGTCCATGGCTTCGGTGAGCGCCAGCATATTGTAGCGCTCTTTCATGCTGTGCCCGGAAGGGGTGGTGACATACTGCACGTCGGGCGCGCCTTTTTCCTTGAGTGCTGCGACCAGCTCATCGGCCTGGAACCGCGGGCAGACCTGATCATACTGTCCTTGCACGATACGAATCGGTATATCCTTAATCTTATCTACGTTCTCGATGATGTAATTTTGATTTCGATTGCCTTCACCCTGACCACCCAAGAAACCGCCATTCATGAAATAATGGTTCTCAACCGGAGCGAATGTTTTGGCAAATTCAGTGTCCTCAAAATTCCCAAGATTGCGCGTATCCTGCGCAAGATAGCTGGTAACGCCTTCCCATACGGACCATGCTTTTGCTGCGTTCGTCCGGAGCTCCTCTTCTGCCGCAGAGGTGGGGTTCATCGCAAATATCTCCGAATAAGCCTTCACCATATCGCCGCGTTTTTCTACCGGGATGACTTCGACATATTCCTTCCACGCTTCAGGGAACGTGGCGTAAGCGCCAGGCAGGCTCGTATCCAGAGGGCGTTCATGATAATGCTCTGCATTGCCTTGATAGAAATAATCGAGATCCTTTTTGCGCACGAGGAAGATGCCGCGCAGTGCCAGCGATTTGACATGTTCGGGCTTTTTAATCGCATAGGCCATCGCCAGCGTACTGCCCCAGCTGCCGCCGAACACATGCATCTTACCCTTCACGTTCAGATGTGTGCGCAGCCTTTCCATATCGGCAATCGAATGATCGGTGGTGTTGTCGCGCAGGCCTCCTATGGGATCTTTGGCAACCGAAGGCTCGCTTTTGCCGCAGCCGCGCTGATCGAACATGATGATGCGGTAGCGCTCGGGATCAAAAAAGCGCGCCAGCTCCTTATCCGTATTACCTCCCGGACCGCCATGCACCACCATCACCGGCTCGCCTTCCGGATTGCCGTATTCATGCCAGTAGATTTTATGTGGCGGATAGGCTGATACGGGGAGATGATTCTCGCGGTTGGGCGCGGCGGGTTCCGGATATTTCCACTCGGAGGGGGTCGCTTTGCTGAGATAGGGTGGCATAATTGTTCCCGCAAGTAATATTGATTAATGGAATGTAACCGGAAACTGTTACGAAATGATGACAATCCGACCCGTTTGTTACGATTTCCCGTACCGGTGCAGCTTATGCCCCTCGCGCTTGAGCCAGCGCCGTGCCTTGGCGCGATAGTACTGGGTGATGTAATCTCGCCCATGGCATTGATAGCGATGCTGCTCATCGCCGCCCTGTCGCTGCTGCATAGCAGGCGGCGGCCCACAGCCGGATAACTATATCAGTGGCTTGTCGCCTTTTTGCGGCAGCCTGTCGGTTTGGGTAAGGGTGGGAAGCTGATCGATATACTCGGTCAGGACTTGTACCGTGGGATTTTCATACGCAAAATGGTTGGCAGGCACTAGCGTATATTCGATATCATATGCACCATGTTGCCGCAATGCCGCTACCAGTTCATTGGCCTGATTGTGCGCAGTAACGTTGTCGTGTTCTCCCTGAACGATGCGGATGGGCAAATGGGCGATTTTGTCCACATTCTGCAACAAGTAATTATTATCTCGATTGGTCTCGCCCTCGCCGCCCAGAAAATATCCGTTTAACGCGTAGTGCTTGGTCAATCGCCCGCTCTTTTTTATCGATTCCGCACCACGTATGAGGGCATCAGGGCTTCTATGGCCATCCTCAGGGACGAAGAAGCGTCCTACATGTTCCCACTGAATGAAAGCCATTGCCGCCTTATTCTGAAACTCCTCTTCTTCTTTGGAGATTGGCGTTCTGGTCAGTATTTCCCCATAAGCTTTGACCATGTCGCGGCGCTTTTCCACGGCTATGGCTTCGACATACTCCTTCCATTCTTTCGGATACTGAGCATAGGCACCGGGGATACTCGTATCGAGTGGCCGTTCGTGGTAATGCTCCGCGTTACCCTGGTAGTAATAATCGCCATCTTTTTTACGCCCTAAGAAAACGCCGCGCATGGTGAGCGATTTTACGTTATCTGGATGTTTGATCGCATAAGCGAGCGCCAATGTGCTGCCCCAGCTGCCGCCATAGACATGCATTTTGCCTCGTATGCCGAGCGATTGACGCAGTTTTTCTATATCTTTTATTGTGTCTGGGGTGGTGTTGCGCGTGAGCGCTGCATCAGGGGATTCCTCGATATTGGGAATACTTTTTCCGCAGCCGCGCTGATCGAACAAAATGATACGATAGCGTTCGGGTTTGAAAAGCTGTGCTATCTTTTGATTATTTACCACACCCGGGCCGCCGTGAAGAAGCATGATGGGCTCACCTTCCGGATTGCCGTATTCATGCCAGTAAAGCGCATGTGGAGGTCGTGTGGAAACAATGCACATGCCGTCAGCCCGCTTCTCGGGGAGGGGATATTGCCATGCATTCTCAGCGATTTTGCCCGGGCGATAGATATAAAGTGATCGATCCATGACAACCCGAATTTATTAACAAGCATTACACATAGAGATAAAGTATTACAAGATTATGATGAATTTGCCGTTTTGCTACGATTTCCCGTACCGGTGCAGCTTATGCCCCTCGCGCTTGAGCCAGCGCCGTGCCTTGGCGTGCTCCGGATAGAGCTGCGCCACAATCTGCCAGAAGCGGACGCTATGGTTCATTTCCTTCAAATGTGCGACTTCGTGGGCTACGAGATAATCGAGGATGCCTTGAGGCGCGAAGACAAGCTGCCAGTGAAAAGTGAGTGTGCCGCCAGTGCTGCAGCTTCCCCAGCGCGATCGCGTATCGCGGATTTTAACGTCACGCACGGTTTTACCAAGTGTCGCTGCCATCGCTGTTGCCCGTGCCAGGCATGCCTCGTGCAAATGCTTTTTGAGAAAATCGCGCACGCGCCGTGCAACGAACTCGGGCGCTGAGTGTATGTGCAGTTCCGTTTGCGAAAGCGTGCTTACTCCGCGCCCGTCCACGCACCGTATGATGCGCTCCCCGCCCAGGATCGGAATTACCGCGCCATCCGCAAAAGCAATATTCTTGCCTGTCTCGAGATTGGCCAGCACCCAGCCTGCCTTGCTGCGGAAGAAATCCATGCCTGATGTGACCGACGTGCGCACCGGCAGCGTCATCACGATCCCGTCGCGTGCGGGCGAGAGCCTGAGCGATATTCTGCGTGCCCGCCTGTGGCGGCAGATGGCAAGGGGAACCAGCTGCCCATTCAGGGGAATATGCGTTGTATCCATGGTATAAGAACTACTCATTGTATAACCGCATCTCAATACCTATATTCTGTTATCGCTTCCTGCTCCGGTCTTCTGACCTTCGCAATGAAGCGCGCTCAAGGCTGGTGCGGTCTTCTGACCGCAAAATATAGTAACGAACGTAAGGGTAACGGGTTTCATGCGTTTTCCGCCTGAATTTATTGAGCGCCTCAAGCATCACATCCCGATTTCGGAAGTGGTAGGCAGGCGTGTGACCATCAAGCGCCATGGCCACGAGTTTCACGGCCTTTGCCCGTTTCATAAGGAGAAATCCCCCTCCTTCACCGTCAACGACGAAAAGGGCTTTTTCCATTGCTTCGGCTGCGGCGCGCATGGCGATGCCATCGGCTTCATCAAGGATTTCGAACGGGTGGAATACCGCGAGGCGGTGGAGCGGCTTGCCGGCGAGGCGGGTTTGCCCGTGCCGCAGATGACACGCGAGGCGGTGGAAGCCGAGCGTAAGCGTCACAGCCTCGAAGACGTCGTGGCGCTCGCGCAAGCATGGTTCACCGAGCAGCTGTATGCCCCCATAGGCAAGGATGCCCGCGAATATCTGCGTGACCGGGGTCTGCGTAAGATCGCGGCGGAGAGTTTCGCGCTCGGCTTTGCGCCGAACTCGCGCGACGCACTAAAAACCGCACTCACAAAACAGGGCATTCCCGAGGCGATGCTGGTCGAAGCCGGGTTGCTTGCGATGCCCGATGAAGGTGCGCCGTACGACAGATTCCGTGCCCGCCTTATCTTCCCCATTAGGAATGCCCAAGGCAAAACCGTTGCGTTCGGCGGCCGCATATTGCCGCAGGCACAGCAAACCAACGCCGCCAAATATCTCAATTCACCGGAGACGCCGCTGTTTAAAAAAGGCGAGATGCTGTTTGCCTACGATATTGCGCGCCGCGTGGCAGGAGAAGGTGATCCGCTTATCGTTGCGGAAGGGTATATGGACGTTATCGCGCTGCATCAGGCGGGCTTTACAACCGCCGTTGCGCCGCTGGGCACGGCCATCACGCAATCACAACTGGGGCTTCTGTGGCGCATTAGCCCCGAGCCCATTCTCTGCCTCGATGGTGACGAAGCCGGAAGCCGTGCGATGCTGCGCGCTGCCGATCTGGCGTTGCCGTTGCTCAAAGCCGGAACGGGTCTGAAATTTGCGCTGCTGCCTGTGGGTGAAGATCCCGACAGCCTGCTGCGTAAATCGGGAGCGGGTGCCCTAAAGCAAAGCTTTGCGCAGGCGCGTGTGCTGTCGCAGGTATTGTGGGAGCATACGCTTTCGCGCTTCGGCGATCCGAGTCCCGAGAGGCGCGCTGCGCTGGAACAGCAACTGATGCAGACGGCGGAGAAGATAGCAGACCCACTCGTGCGCCAGCATATGCGTGACTATTTCCGCGACCGCATGTTCTCGCTCAAGTCCTTTAAAAAGGGCATGAAATCCGTACCCGTAAACGTTACGCCGGGCACGCTTCCGGATGAAAATGACGATAAAAGCCATCTGGGGAAGCTTGAAGAGCAGATCGTGGCCTTGGTTATTCTCCATCCAAACATACTTCATCAATCTGATATTGAAGAACATTTCGGTCATATGGACTTCACGCAGCCCGTGCTTGACAAACTCCGGGCTTGCACACTAGAACTGAGCGCTGGTACGCAGTCCATGGATTCAGCCGCACTTCAGGCGGAGCTTGCGTCTCGCGGGTATAGTGAAAAGGTGGAAGCACTGTTAAATTTAAAAAATGCTGCCATGGCAACCATACATCATTCCGGGATAATAGAAAATCCGGATGCTATTCGCCATGCTTTCGAGCAGGCCTATTCCAATTACACCATGAAAAAACTGGAGCATGAAATGCACGAAGCCAGATCTGCCTATGTGAACGACACATCGGAGCAGAACGAGATTCGACTGAATGCGCTAAAGATGCAGATCGACGAATTCCAACGCGCCCGGTATGCAGAAAAATCCAATGAGCAAATTTCCTAATATATTCTCATTTTTCTTTCCCGTGAAAGGTTCCGATATGCCTGCCGCTAAAACATCTGTTGCAAAAAAATCAGGCAGTAAGACTGCAAAGAAAACAACGCCTGTGAAAAAAACTTCTGCCGCGAAACCGGCCAAGAAGGTTGTGGCAACAAGGCGCACGCCTGCGAAAAAAACCGTGGCAAAAAAATCCACGCCATCGGTAAAGGCAGTGAAGAAATCTTCTTCGGCAAAAAAATCGCACACGCCGAAACCGCACGTATCGAAGGCGGCCAAGTCCGCTGCCAAGCCCTTGCCAAAGAAACCGCTTGCAGCAGCGCCGCAAAAGGTTAAAACACCCGCTCCCCTTAAGCCCACGAATAAAGCGGCGCCGGTCAAGCCTGCGCAGAGTAAAAAAGGTCCCATGCAAAAAGAAGATCTGAAAGAAACTGCGAAAAAAGAAAAAGCATCCAAGGAAAAATCGGAAAAACCCGGCAAGGAAAAAGCCGCCGGCAAGGAAGAGCCAAGTCCGACCGTGCTTAAAAAGCTTATCGCACTGGGCCGCACGCGCGGCTACATCACCTATGAGGAACTCAATACCTATCTTCCCGGCGACGAGTTTTCGCCCGAGATGATCGAAGCCACGATCGGCGCACTGTCGCGTGCCGACATCAATGTGGTGGAAGAAGGCGAAGTGCTGGAGCAGGCCGAAGGCGCCGCCCGCGAGGAAGCTGAGCCCGAGGCGGAGAAGGAAGTTGCTGAACCCGGCGGCCGTTCGGACGATCCGGTGCGCATGTACCTGCGCGAAATGGGAAACGTGGAACTGCTTTCGCGCGACGGAGAAATCGAGATCGCCAAGCGTATCGAGGCGGGCCGCGAGATGATTATCTCGAGCTTGTGCGAAAGTCCGATGGTGATGCAGGAGATTCTCTCCTGGCGCGATGATCTGGCGACCGGTGCACTGCTCTTGCGCGATGTGATCGATCTGGATGCGGCCTACGGTGCCGATGCTGAAGGCAAACCCGTGTTCGCAGCGGCGGAAGTACCGGTTGAAAACAGCGCCGAAAAGGTGATGGAGAAGAAAGACGACACCGCCTTGCTGCTTGCCAAGGCGAAGGAAGAGGAAAAGAAAAAGCGCGAGGAAGAGCGCCTCTTAAAAGAGAAGCTTGCCAAGGAAAAAGCCGAGAAAGAGAAGGCGGAAAAAGAAAAAGCCGCCAAGGAAAAAGCAGCGGCTAAGGCCGCGGCCAAAGCCACGAAGAAAGTAACCAAGGCGGGTGAAGAGGACGAAGACGAGGAAGACGAGGCGTATGTCCCCTTCGACGAAGCCGAGGAAGAGGAAGGCGAAAAGAAAGAGGGCGAAACCGTCGAAGAGGAAGATCCGGACGATTTCGACGATGCTGCGCTTTCGCTCGTCGCGATGGAAAATGCGCTCAAGCCGAAAATCCTCGAGACGCTCGACCAGTTCGCCAAGACCGCCAAAAAGCTGCGCGCGTTGCAAGAGAAGCATCTGACCGCTGCGTTCGGCGAAGGCGATTATGCCGACTCCGAACACAAGAAATACCAGAAGCTGTTGCACGAGCTCGTCGAGCTCATGATGGGCATCCGCCTGTCGAGCCCGCGCGTCGAGGGGCTGGTGGAAAAGCTTTACAACGTGAGCAAGCGCCTGATGGGCCTGGAAGGCCGTCTGATGCGCGTGGCCGAAAACCGCAAAGTCGATCGCAGGGGCTTTCTGCTGCAATACACCGGCCATGAACTCAATCCCGACTGGCTCAAGAAAGTAGCCAAACTCAAGGAAAAGGGCTGGGCCGACTTTGCGACCAAGGATGCTGCCGACATTACCGAGATCCGTGGTGAAGTCGCCAAGCTGGCGCGCGAAGTGGGCGTGGGTATCAGCGAATACAAGCGTATCGTCAATGCCGTGCAGAAGGGTGAGCGTGAGGCCAGCAAGGCCAAACGTGAGATGATTGAAGCCAACCTGCGCCTGGTTATCTCGATCGCCAAGAAGTACACCAACCGTGGCCTGCAGTTCCTCGATCTTATTCAGGAAGGCAATATCGGCCTCATGAAGGCGGTGGATAAATTCGAATATCGCCGCGGCTATAAATTCTCGACCTACGCCACCTGGTGGATTCGCCAGGCGATCACGCGCTCCATCGCGGATCAGGCGCGTACCATCCGCATTCCGGTGCATATGATCGAGACCATCAACAAGATCGTCCGCACTTCGCGTCAGATGCTGCATGAAATCGGCCGCGAACCTACGCCGGAAGAACTGGCTGAAAAGCTCGTTATGCCGCTCGACAAGGTGCGCAAGGTCATGAAGATCGCCAAGGAGCCGGTGTCGCTTGAGACGCCGATTGGCGACGAGGAAGACTCGCATCTGGGCGATTTCATCGAGGACAAGAACGCTGTCCTGCCGCTCGATGCTGCCATCCATTCAAACCTGCGCGAAACCACCACGCGAATTCTGGCGAGCCTCACGCCGCGTGAGGAGCGTGTGCTGCGCATGCGTTTCGGCATCGGCATGAACACGGATCACACGCTCGAAGAAGTGGGCCAGCAATTCTCGGTAACCCGCGAGCGTATCCGCCAGATTGAAGCCAAGGCATTGCGCAAGCTCAAGCATCCGAGCCGCTCGCGCAAGCTGCGCAGCTTCCTGGATCAACAGTAGTTTCTGATTATGGCAACCCTGGGTACCATACTCTATACCGCGCTTAAAGGAAGGTTCGTAGGGCAGGACGAATACGGCAATAAGTATTACGAAGCCAAGTCCGAGAAGACCGCCGAACATAAAAAGAAGCGCTGGGTAATGTATAACGGCGTTGCCGAGCCCTCCAAAGTGCCCCCCATCTGGCACGGATGGCTGCATTATACGACCGATCTGCTGCCCAAGGATGCGCCGAACGTGCAGTATGCATGGAGTAAGGAACCGCAACCGAACCTGACCGGCACCACGCTTGCCTATGTCCCGCCGGGACATGTCAACCGCGGCAGCCAGCGTGCGCACACGATGGCGGATTATGAACCATGGAAACCGTGAGGGAAGTCTAGGTATTGGCACTGTTTTCTGCTAAACCTGACGCTTGGAAAAACCTGTTGAGGACCAAAGGGAGTAAACGATGGGAAGAAGCATGTTTGAAACCATCATGGGTGCGCTGGTGCTGATAGTTGCCGGCGGCTTCATGGCGTTTGCCTATGAAGGCAGCAGCTTGAAACCGGTGGAAGGCTATCCGGTGAAAGCGAAATTCACGACCGTTGCAGGCGTAGGGCTTGGTACCGACGTGCGCATTGGCGGCATCAAGGTGGGCGTAGTAAGCAACCTCGCACTCGATACCACCACCTATGAAGCCATCCTGACCCTGCAGATGAAAGACAACATCAAGCTGCCCACCGATTCGACCGCTGCCGTCGTAAGCGACGGCCTGCTCGGCAGCAAGTACATCAAGATCGATCCGGGCGCGGAAGAGAAAATGCTGGCTGCCAATGCGGTCATTACCCATACGCAATCTTCTATCAACCTCGAAGAGCTTATCGGCAAGATGGCCTTCGGCAGCGCCGAAAAAGGCGGGGCGGATAAGCCCGGCGAGAAAAAACCTGCTTCCGGCGATGTCGGTTCCGCGACCGTAAAGCCCTGATTATCGGCAAACAGCTTTATCTGTAATGTCTCCCATTCATTAGGAATGTAACTACAAAGGAAAGATTTATGCCCGCTAATATCCCCTCATCCGCCACCGGAACTTTTATTCCCGCGCAATGGATCGGCCGTGACGGCATGCCGATGACCTGTGAGGAAAAGATAGCGCTCCTCAATGACAATCTGCAGGAGATTCACGAGCTGTGCCAGCATGCTTTCGAAGAAGCGGTGCAGGTGGGTTGCAGCGAAGAGTTCATGCGTATCGTGCTGCAGGATCTCATCGCGTCCCTCAAGCGTACGGGCAAAAAGCCGTTCAGCTGCTAGTCTTTTTCGTTGCTCCGCGTTAAGCGGAATGACTATATAAAATTGTATGCGTCACCTCTGTATCATTCTTGCCGTATGTCTTCTCGCTCTGCCGCTGTGTTTGCATGCGGCGGGCGTACAAAGCCCCTCTGCTGCTTTGCCGGCAGCACCCGCCGGCATGCAGAACGTGGAGGAACCGGATTCGGGGGATGATGAAGACGCTGATAAGGAGATGAAGGGTGAGGAGATTCCCGGCCAATCTGAAAAGGCCGCTGTGCCGCCGATGCCCACTCCTGACGTAAAACCCGTCGATGCCGCCTCTGAAGGCGATTCCAATTATGATCGCGTCATGCTTCAGGGGCTTAATAAGGTTACCGCCCGCGCGCAGGAGATAGAAGCGCCTATCGGCAGCGTCGTGCGTTTCGGCACGATTGAAATTGTGGCCCACAGCTGCTGGAAGTCCGCTCCCGACGAACGCCCCGAGAATGCGGCATTGCTTGAGATCTCCGAAATCAAGCAGGGCGAAGCGCCCACGCAGATTTTCTTGGGTTGGATGTTCTCTTCCACCCCCGGGCTCTCCGCGCTCGAACATCCGTTCTATGACGTCAGCGTCGTCAAATGCGAGAAGGCCAGGGCCGCTGAAAAAACAGCGCCGGTCGCTGCACCTGCGAAAGCCCCAGCCAAGAAAAAGTAGCAATGCAGCCGTAGTGTGGAGGAGTTCTATACGACGACTCCGACGAGAGCCGAGGGGGACTGGCCCCTTATTAAGAATCATTTAAACTCTTTTATCTGCTTCACCGCAGCACGCACTTTCAGTTCAAGGAGTTCCGCGCCCAATTGGTGTGTAGCACCGACCGAGGAACCGCCCGCGCCAACGGTCGCCATATCGGCAGGCGTATGCGCTGCAATCAGGCTCTCCCGCACGCCCTGCGGGTGCACTCCCAGCATCTCGGAAGTATCGGCAAGGCCGCCATGCGCCTCGATATCCGGCTCCGGCACTATTTTCTTCGCCCATTCCACCTGACCGTTATGCTCGTCGTAATATTCGTTCACATGCAATACGCGCACGCCCTCGCTCTTCCATTCGGCATTGAGTTTATCAGCGACCAGCTTCTGCACGGGCTGGCTGCTTCCATGTTCGCCCACGAAACAGATGAGCTTGAAGCCGTGCTGGTGCAGGCTGCGCGCAGTATCTTCGAGCACGGCGGCGAACGTTTCGGGCCTGAGTGATAATGTGCCGGGAAAACGCATATGCCCTGCAGGCGGAGTAATATTGCCTTCAGGCACGTATTCCATGATGGGGGCGACCAGCGCATTGCCCAGACGCTGCGCAATCGCCATGGCCGTGTATTTCAAGATATAGTTATGCTTGCCGAGTGCGATATGCGGGCCGTTCTGTTCCGTGCCGCCGGTCGGGATGATGATCGTGGTTTTACCGCTTTGCAGCGCGGCTTTCACTTCCGGCCAGGTCATGTCTTCCAGCCAGACGGTTTGCAGAGTTTTAGGCGGCGGTGTTTGCGCTTCTGCAGGTGCGGCGAGCGCAAAAAGAGCCATGAGGATAGAAAAAAGCGCGTTACGCATCTTTGACCTCCATTTATGCACAGGCGACCCACGGGTCCTGACTATACGCAGACTGAGGATGGCGGCAAGGTGATTGATGAGCCATCATAAATTATCCCCGCTATTCACAGATTGATTTTTTACAAAGACTTACTGGTGGCGATGGCTACTTTATTTTGTGGCGGGCTGATGCCATGATAACAAAATACCGATTGAAAAAAAGCGACTACAATGCTAGGTTTCATATGCGCCTTTCATGTATTTAAGGGCGCGTATTTCCAAGAGAAAACGATAACAATGATCACCCGGTAGAAGCCTGATGCGCATCACCCGACTCTATACCCGTCCCGGCATTTCTCCTTACGCGGATATCGCATTCCACGTGATGGATGTTGTGATGAAAAATCCCGATGGGTCGGTTGTGTATGAATATAAGAACGTCGAAGTGCCGGAACATTTCTCGCTCACCGCATGCGATGTGCTGGTGCAGAAATATTTTCGCAAAGCGGGTGTGCCGAAACACGTGCGTAAAATCGAGGAAGCGACCGTACCCTCGTTTCTCTGGCGCTGTAAGCCCACCGATACGGAAACCGGTGCGGAGACGTCGGCGCGCCAGGTGTTCGACCGTCTTGCCGGTGCGTGGGCCTACTGGGGCTGGAAGGAGGGGTATTTCGACGCAGAGGAAGATGCGGCGGCCTATTTCGACGAAATGCGATACCTGCTTGCGATGCAGATGGCCGCGCCCAATTCGCCGCAATGGTTCAATACCGGCCTGCACTGGGCCTACGGTATCGAAGGCCCGCCGCAAGGGCATTATTATTTCGACGCGTTATCGCACGAAGTTAAACGTTCAGAGAACGCTTATGCGCGTCCGCAGCCGCATGCCTGCTTCATCCAGAGCGTTGAAGACAATCTGGTGAGCGACGGCGGCATCATGGATTTATGGCAGCGCGAAGCACGCCTGTTTAAGTACGGCTCCGGTTCCGGCAGCAATTTTTCGTCGTTACGCGGGGCAGGGGAACCGCTCTCCGGCGGTGGCAAATCCTCCGGCCTCATGAGTTTCCTCAAAATCGGCGACAGGGCTGCGGGCGCCATCAAGTCCGGCGGGGCCACGCGGCGTGCCGCCAAGATGGTCGTGGTCGATATAGATCATCCCGATATCGAAGAATTCATCCGCTGGAAAGTGGTGGAGGAGCAGAAGGTCGCAGCACTCGTAGTGGGCTCCAAGGCACTCAAACGCCATCTCTTAAGCGTGTTGCAGGCATGCCAGATCGGCCCGGATTCAGCGCGTTTCAACCCTGCCGACAATCCGACCCTAAAGCGTGCAGTGCGCGATGCGCGCCGCGCCGCCATTCCCGAAAACGCCATTCTTCAGATCATCCAGTATGCCTCTCAGGGCGTGACCGAAATCGAGTTTCCCGAATATGACGCCGACTGGGATTCGGAAGCCTATCGCAGCATCAGCGGCCAAAACGCCAACAACACCGTGCGCGTGAATAACGCATTCCTCAAAGCGGTCGAAGACAATGCCGACTGGAACCTGACTGCGCGTACTGACGGTGGCATTGCCAAAACGCTCAAAGCGCGCAGCCTGTGGGACGCCATGGCGGAGGCGGCATGGGCCTGTGCCGACCCCGGCGTGCAGTTCGATACCACTATCAACGAATGGCATACCTGCCCGGCCTCGGGCCGTATCCGCGCGAGCAATCCCTGTTCGGAATATATGTTCCTGGACGACACCGCTTGCAATCTGGCCTCGCTCAATCTGCTGAAATTCGTGGACGACAAGGGTATATTCAACGTCAAATCCTTCGAGCATGCCGTGCGCCTGTTCACACTCACGCTCGAAATCTCGGTCGCCATGGCGCAGTTTCCCTCGCGTGAAATCGCACTCAACTCCTACCGTTTCCGCACGCTGGGTCTAGGCTATGCCAATGCAGGCGGGCTCCTGATGCATCTGGGACTACCCTACGACGGCGACGAAGGCCGCGCGATGATTGCCGCGATTACGAGCCTCATGACCGGTGTGGCTTATGCGACTTCCGCCGAGATGGCAAAAGGGCTGGGTGCATTTGATGGATACGAAAAAAACGCAGACGATATGCTGCGCGTGCTGCACAATCACCAGCGTGCAGCGATGGGTGAGAAATCCGGGTATGAAAATCTCTCCGTCCTGCCGGTGCCGTTTGTTAGCGATCACTGTCCGCAGAAGCCATTGGCGCAGGCGGCAAAGCGCGCGTTCGATACGGCACTTAAGCTGGGTACAAAACACGGCTTTCGTAATGCACAGGTGACTTGCGTCGCGCCCACCGGCACCATCGGCCTCGTAATGGATTGCGACACGACCGGCATCGAGCCGGATTTCGCTATCGTCAAATTCAAGAAGCTGGCAGGCGGCGGTTATTTCAAGATAATCAATGCGCAGGTGCCGTTTGCGCTCAAGTCACTCGGTTACAGCGAAAAGCATATCGCGGACATCACGGCGTATGCGCTAGGTACGGGCACGCTGAAACATGCTCCGCACATCAGCCATGAGATCCTGAAGGCCAAAGGCTTCACGCCGGAAGCGCTTGCGAAACTGGAGCAGTCGCTAAAGGCTGCGTTCGACATACGCTTTGTGTTCAACGTCTGGACGCTGGGCAGGGAATTCTGTCTGAATGAACTGAGTATCGAAGAAACACAGCTGCTGGAGCCTTCGTTCGACATGCTGGCTTACCTCGGCTTCTCGCATGAGCAGGTAGAGCAGGCCGGCACCTATTGCTGCGGTACGATGACGGTCGAAGGTGCCCCGCACTTGAAGCTCGAACATCTTGCCGTGTTCGACTGCGCCAACCCCTGTGGTGCGAATGGCAAGCGATTCCTCTCGGCCAAGGCCCACATCCACATGCTGGCAGCTGCCCAGCCGTTTGTCTCCGGCGCGATATCCAAGACCATCAACCTGCCGGCCTCCGCTACTATCGCCGCCTGTCGCGATGCCTACATGCTCTCCTGGAAGCTGGGGCTTAAGGCCAATGCACTCTACCGCGACGGTTCCAAACTCTCGCAGCCGCTGCAGTCGGTGTTATTTGCCAATGCGGAGGGTCAGGAAGACGATGACGATACGGATCGCATGCCGCGCATCATCGCCGAGCGTATCGTCGAGAAATACATCGCTGAGCGACGCAAGCTTCCGCAGCGGCGCAAGGGCTATACCCAGAAGGCGACCATCGGCGGCCATAAGATTTATCTGCGCACCGGAGAATACGAGGGCGGCGCTTTAGGCGAAATCTTCATCGACATGCACAAGGAAGGTGCGGCCTTCCGCAGCATGATGAACAATTTCGCCATGGCCATCTCCATCGGCCTGCAATACGGCGTACCGCTGGAAGAATTCGTCGATGCCTTTACGTTTACGCGGTTTGAGCCTTCCGGCCCGGTGCAGGGCAACGAAACCATCAAGATGGCGACCTCGGTGCTTGACTATATTTTCCGGGAACTTGCAGTGTCCTATCTTGCGCGCACGGATCTGGCCCATGTAAAGCCCGCTGATATTCTGCCCGATGCCATCGGTAATGCGATGACCGAGGCGCATATGCCCTCTCAAATTGAATCGGGACAGATGGAATCGGGCCATATTGCCTCAGTTGCACAGGACCAGGCGGCCAGCCAAGGCTTCTCCCGCGGGAACCTGTATATGTTCAGGGGTGCTTCTGAAAAGAAGCTCTCGCGGGTAAAGACCAGCACCAAACAGATGCGGGGCGCTCAGGCAAAAATGAAAGGTTATGAAGGGGATGCCTGTGCCGAATGCGGGAATTTCACGCTGCTGCGTAACGGCACCTGCCTTAAATGCGACACGTGCGGTGCGAGTTCCGGCTGCTCTTAAAAGAGCCTAAGCAAACCGGCAACGCCCGAGTTTTAAATGATAAAACCCCCAAAACCCTACTTGACGCCTTATACGCAAAGGCGTAAACCTACGCGCACAAATAACTGTTGGAGAAGACTATGCAATCTAAGATCAGAACATTAGCAGCCTGCGTTATCGCGTTGGGCTTTGCGACCTCCGCCTTCGCAGAAGAAGTGCAGGACGTCGTAGTCGGCCCGGGCAGCGCTCCTGTAAAAGGTACCAAGTTCGGCAACTGTGTGGTCACCAAATGGACCGCTAAGGAAGATGTCTGCGCCGATCGTCCCGCTCCCAAGGTGGTGCAGGCCGCTCCCGCACCCGTGGCGCCCCAGCCCGTGTCCAAGCTGGCCCGCGAACAGCTGACCATTTACTTCGCGTTCAATAAATCGGTTCTGACCCCTGAATCCGTACAGAAGCTGGACCAGATTGCCGACGCTGTGAACCATTCGCCGAAAGTAGTGAAGGTTGACATCGTAGGCTACACCGACAAGATCGGTTCCAACGCTTACAACGATAAGCTCTCGGTCCGCCGCGCGGATGCCGTGAAGTCTTACCTCGACACCAAGAGCCGCATCCCGACTGATGTCGTGGGTTTGCGTGGCTTGGGTGAAAAGGACCCGGTCACCCGTGGTTGTGAGAAACTCAAGACCCGCAAGGCCAAGATCGCCTGCATGGCCAAGGATCGCCGCACGGAAATCGAGTTCGAGTTCCAGCAGTAATCTTGCATAGTCTCTTAAAATGACGGGGAGCTCGCAAGGGCTCCCCGTTTTTTATTGGAGGATTGCCCTGTGAATCCCTACCAGCTGCATATGCCCCATTGGCCCAAGCCTCTGGGGGCGGAGCCTCCCGGCACGCCTTCAGCGCGGGCGCGCCAACTCTTGACAAAACTGGGCCATCCCGAGCGCCGCCTGCCGCCGGTAGTGCATGTGGGCGGCACCAAAGGCAAGGGCTCGACCATTGCCTTCCTGCGCGCCATGCTGGAGGCGGCGGGTTATAAGGTGCATGCCTATACCTCGCCGCATATTGCGCGCTTTAATGAGCGCATCCTGCTGGCAGGCCATGACATCGGCGATGACCGGCTCTATGAGGTGATGGAAGAAACGCGTGTTGCGGCGGGTGATGTGGCCGTAGGGTTCTTCGATGCCACGACGGCAGCGGCAATGCTCGCCTTTGCCGCTGAGCCTGCCGACATATTGCTCATGGAAATGGGGCTGGGCGGCATGCTTGATGCCACCAATATCGTCGATAACCCGCTGCTTACCATCCTCACCACTATCTCCTACGATCATATGGAATATATGGGCACGACGCTGCCCTCGATTGCCGCGTTCGAAGCAGGGCTCATGAAGCCGCGCGTGCCATGTGTCGTAAGCTACCAGCATGAATCCATTCACCATGTCCTCAAGGAAGCCGCTGCGGCGATCCATGTTCCGCTGCATCAATATGGGATTCATTGGCGCACTCAGCGGGCACAAGAAGGCTGGGTCTATGCTGATGCCCATGGGGAGGCGTCGTTACCGCTTCCGGCGTTGCTTGGGAGCCACCAGTTCGTCAATGCGGGCAATGCCATTGCTGCGCTGACCCTGATGGAGCATTTTGACGTGAGCCCAAAACATATTGTCGAAGGTTTGCGGACGGCCCAGTGGAAAGGACGGTTGGAACGCATGCCTGCCGCCTTGCTGCCGGAAGGTTGCGAATTATGGTTTGACGGCGGTCATAACATGGCGGCGGCGCAGGCCATCGCCTTCTTTGTAGCGGAGCACTGGCAGGATAAACCGTTCTATCTGATTTTCGGTACCACCCAGGGCAAGGACATCACCTCTATCCTAGAGCCCTTCGCGTCGCTGGTGCAGGGCATCTATGCCGTGGGAGTCAAGTCCGAGCCCAAGAGTTACACCCCGCAGGTGATCACAAAAATGGCAAAGCCGCTGCTGGAAGTGACACCTGAAGATAGTCTCCACGATGCATTGCACGATATCATGGCGCGTGAGCAGAAACCCTTCCGCGCGCTCGTCTTCGGCTCTTTATATTTATATTTAGAAGCGAAGGCTGTTTAATGCAGGAGGCGAGCAATCGCCCCCGCTTGCATCCGCAAGCTCCTCCTCTAAAGAGGTCGTTGTAAAGAACTCCTCCGCGTATCCACGAAAGAATTATAAAACGTATCCGTAGTCTGGAGGAGCGCTTGCGACGACCTCGCAAGGGGTGAATGCGCAGAGGGGAAAGCGTTTCCCCTCATATAAGATTATAAGAATCTATTCGCCATCAGATCGAGTTCGCGCAATATGTCATGCATCACATCGTCGCTGATGGTGTAGGCCCTGCGCAGCCCCACGACGACTTCACGCTCGATGGCGAGCACATCCTGCCAGAGGCGGTTTTCCTCCTGCACGACCGGGTGTATCGTGGCAACCGGGATGTCGGCATTCACCAGCGGCGTATTGGGGCCGTCGCCTAACGACTCCAGCCGCGCCTGGTAATGGCCCTTGATACGCGCCAGCGCCGTGCCCTGGAAATTGCCGGATTTTTCGATTTCCTCAACCTTCGCAAGGGCCTGTTGGGCAGCACTCATCCGCGCATTCCAATCCTCCTGAAGGACGCGCGGGTCGAAGGACAGCGTCAGCTTGCGCAGCAGCCACGGCAGCGCAAGCCCCTGCACGACCAGGGTGAAAATGATGAGGGAAAGTGCCAGGAAGACGATGAGATCATGATAGGGGAAGTCCACCCCCCAGCTGATGGAAACGCGCAATGCCAGGGCGGTGGCAAGCGAAACCACACCGCGCATGCCGATGAATCCGACGACAAATACATTCTGCCAGCTGGGGCGGGGAGCCTGCGCGTACAGGGAAGGCAGCCATAATCGTGTGCCGTACACGACGACAAAAATATAGGCAAAGCGCACGAACACTGCTGTCGCACAGATAATGGCGCTATAACCAAGAAGTTCCTTGGTCGAATAGACGGACAGATGCGTAAGCAGTGTCGGGATTTTAAGGCCGATAAGCACGAAGACGAGACCGTTGAGCACGAAGACGACCATTTTCCATACGGCTTCGCCGGGAATGCGGAATCGGGAGGTGAAGATGGTCGGCCCGTACCAGCCTGTGTACAGTCCGGCCGCCACTACGGCGAGTACGCCCGAGCCCTGGCAAGCTTCCGCCGAGAGATAAGCGACGTAAGGTACGACGAAAGTCATCAGTATCTCGACCGAGAGTTCGCGTATGCGCGGATAGAGAACGATGAACAGTTTGGCAAATGCCAGTCCCACTGCGGTGCCGCAGACAATCATCCAGACGAAATGGCCGCTTGCTTCCAGCAGGGAGAATTGTCCGGTCATAACCGCGGCGACGGCGAATTTATAGAGAATGAGGCCGCTGGCATCGTTGATGAGGCTCTCGCCTTCGATGATGGTGACGATGCGCCTGGGGACGCGCAATTTCCGGATGATGGCCGCCGCCGCGATGGCATCCGGCGGGGAGACGATGGCGCCCAGCACAAAGCCTGCCGCCCAGCTTGCACCCGGCAGCATGTGCACGAACGCGAATGCGACCGTAGCGGCGGTAACGAGCACCAGCCCCACCGCCAGCTGCAGAATGGATCGGATGTTGTTCTTGAAATCGCGCAGGGACGTGAAGAAGGCTGCTTCCATCAACAGCGGCGGCAGGAACACGGCGAGAATCGCCTGCGGCTCAATCTCGAAGGATTGCAGTATGGGAACGAACGCAAGCGATGTGCCTCCCAGCAGGAAAATAATCGGCTGGGGAATGTTGATGCGTTCCGCCAGCGTGGCGAGCAGGCAAACGACGAGCAGCAGGGATGTCAGTATTTCAGCTGTTTCCATGCTCCCGCCTGATCCTTACTTATGCCAGCTGCTCGTATCCCGGAAGTGTCAGGAATTCCGTGAATGTTTTGGGCTTCACCAGAGTTTCAAGCAACCCTGCCGCACGATCCAAAAGCTTCGCATCGAATCCCTTATCGAGTTTCGCCTTCAGCCCGCTCATCTCTTCTTTAAGCAGTGATGCGAATAATTCGAATGTCACTTTGCGGCCATCATCGAGCTTACCCCTGGCGTGGTGGATCCATTGCCATATCTGCGAACGGGCGATTTTCGGCGGTGGCGGCGTCTTCCATCAGATTGTTGATAGGCACGCAGCCATTGCCCGAAAGCCATGACGCGATGTATTGCAGCGACACGCTGATATTGCCGCGCAGGCCCGCCTCGGTGATGCTGCCCTCCGGGATGGCGAGCAAGTCTTTTGCCGTGAATGCCATCGCTTCGCCTTTCTTGTCCAGTTGGTTTTTGCCCTTCATGATGCGATCGAACACCTCCATCGCGACCGGCACCAAGCCAGGGTGTGCCACCCATGTACCATCATGTCCGTCGCCCGCCTCACGCTCTTTGTCGGCGCGAACGGCGCTCATGGCTTTTTCATTCGCCGCTTCGTCGCCCTTGACCGGGATATAGGCCGACATGCCGCCCATAGCGAACGCACCGCGTTTATGCGTGGTTTTAATGAGCAGCTTGGAATAGGAGCGCAGGAAATGCGTGGTCATCGTGACCTGCGCGCGGTCGGGCAGCACAAAGTTTTCATGCGCGCTGAATTTCTTGATGAAGCTGAAGATATAATCCCAGCGACCGCAGTTGAGCGCTACGCAATAATCCTTGAGCGCATAAAGAATTTCTTCCATCTGGAAGGCGGCATTGATCGTTTCAATCAGCACAGTCGCCTTGATCGTGCCGCGCGTGAGCTTAAGCCGTTCCTCGGCATAGGCGAAAATATCGCGCCAGAGCTCGGCTTCCTTATAGTGTTCCGTTTTGGGCAGGTAAAAATACGGGCCTGTGCCATGGGCTAAAAGCGTTTTGGCGTTATTCATAAAATAGATGCCGAAATCGAGGAACGCACCGGGCAGGGGCACGCCGTCCACCGTGATATGCTTTTCATCCAGGTGCCAACCGCGCGGGCGAACAATAAGCACGGCAGTCTTTTCGTTGAGTTTGTAAGACTTGCCTTCAGGGCTCGTAAAGCTGATCGTGCGGGCCACGGCATCGCGCATGTTTATCTGGCCTTGCACCACCGCTTCCCAGACGGGTGAAAGCGAATCTTCGAAGTCGGCCATAAACACTTTCGCGCCGGAATTGAGCGCGTTGATGACCATCTTGCGCTCCACCGGCCCGGTGATTTCCACGCGCCGATCCTGCAGATCCGCCGGAACTCCCGCCACCTTCCAGTCGCCTTCGCGGACGGTTTTGGTCTCGGGCAGGAAGTCGAGGAATCCTCCGGAATCGAGCTCCTTTTTTACTTTAGCGCGCGCGGCAAGCAACTCGTCGCGCCGTGCTGTGAATGTGCGCGCAAGGTCCGCCACGAATGCCAGCGCTTCCGCGGTGAATACGCTATCCGCTCCGTCTGCGTAGGCACCGGTGACGACCATTCCTTTGGGGGTGGGGTAGGCGGCGGCAGCTTGGACGGCAGGCTGAGTCATGGCGATTCCTTTCAGGTGGGAAGAAGAGCGATACTACTGCATCATCGCCCGATGTAAACGGGCTAATTTGGCGCAGTTCTCCGGTCTTGAACATGCATTCCATAACGCTTACATATTAACCTATGATTCCTCCGAGAAAATTCTTAAGCTGCTTCATCAAGGCGGCTTACAATACGGTGTATCACGACGGCATTGAGCTTGCGGGCTATCTTGCATTCTTGAGCGTGCTGGCGTTGTTTCCGTTTCTCGTGTTCGTGCTGGCACTGGCCGGATTCGTGGGTGAGGGTAAGGCCGGAACGGAATTCATCCAGCTGCTCACGGCGGTATTGCCGCCGGACATGATGAAAGCGTTGGTGCCGCGCATCGCCGAGATCATTTCAGGCCCCCCCGCAGGGCCTGCTCACTGTGTCGATTCTGGGTGCTATCTGGACGTCGTCCTCGGCGGTCGAGGGCTATCGCACCGTGCTTAATCGTGCATACCATGTGCTGACCCCGCCCTCCTACATTTGGCGACGCCTGTGGTCCATCGCGCAGATCCTGATCCTGTCTTTCTGCATCGTGACCGCCATGATGGCACTGGTGCTGCTTCCCATCGCCTGGGGCAAGATCATGGCCGTCTTCGGCAAGTCCATGACGCTCGATGCCGCGATGGGCAGCCAAATCACGCTTATTTCCATTTGCGTAATGTTCGCCGTAGTCTCCTTTAGCTATTATATCCTGCCCAACATACGGCAGAACTTCCATTCGGTATGGCCGGGCGCGGCGCTGGTGACGATGTTATGGATAGGCGCTGCCCGGATGCTGTCGCTGTACCTGTCTCAGTTTCAGCAGGTGAACCTCATTTACGGATCGCTGGGCAGCTTCATTGCGGCGCTGCTGTTTTTCTATGTCAGCAATGTCATCTATATCTATGGCGCAGAGTTCAATTACCTCTTCAAAAAGGCGCTTGGCGAGAAGATAGAGCAGAAGCAGGCTGTGAGTGCCACTGCCCCCCAAGGAAATTAACGATTTGTAAATATTTCCGCCCTATACTGAAACTATGGGTAGCAAGTAGTTCCCTGTGATTGTCCATGTAGGATAAGGAGTAAGGTATGGCACGCGCTCGATCGCATACAGAGTTCGAAAAAATGCTCCATGATTACCGCCTCACGACGGCGGAAATTCTCTACCACATCCCCGACCACCCCCATATTCTCCAGACCTATTTATGGCAGGAGCTTGATCTGGCCCCGAAATATCCGGTTCTGCATCGGTTTCTGCTGTTTTGGGAACGTGAGCTCGACGGCAAGCTGCACTCGGTTAAAGTGGCCAATGTTGGGATTATCAATCCCGCCGAACTCAAGCACGGCTCCGAGTTTTATATTCACTGATTTGATCGCTCCCGCTTCGGTCTGCTGACCTTCGCGATGAGCCTAACAGCTTCGCTGACTGAAGGCGCAATCTGCTGACTGCGTTTGTGCGTGGGCACGCGGAGGAATTCTTCATGACGACCCCGCAGGGGTGAATGCGCAGAGCGCAGAGGGGAAAGCGTTTCCCCTCCTTAAATATTGAATAAAGTCATTGGTAAGATTACCAATGACTTTATGAAAATAGTCAACGCGATGTTTGGCTGTGGGCTAGGGGGCATCGAGCAGGCGCTGGTGGATTATTCCGAAGCGCTGCTGTTATGCGGTCATGAACCCGTTGCGATTATCCATCCGAAGGCGGACGTGCTGAGGGTGCTCCGGGCCCGGAACATTCCTTTTTATACGCTGCCAAACGCAGGGGTGTGGGACCCGATTGCCATCCTGCGGTTGCGCGGAATATTAAGCAAGATTAATCCCGACATCTGCATTGCCCACGGCAACCGTGCGGTTGGCCTTCTCACGCGCGCAGCTCCCAGGCGCCGTATTGTGAGCGTCATGCACAATTATAAAATACGCTCCGACCACGTGGACAACGTTTTTTACCCCACGCAGGATCTTCTGCGTCATGTACAGGCGAACGGGGCGAAGGATAAACATCTCTACCTCGTGCCCAATATGGTGCGCGTGCCTGCCGAAATGCCGTTGCGCCATTGGCGCAATCCTCCGGTCATCGGGGCGATGGGCCGCTTCGTTGCCAAAAAAGGATTTGCCTTGTTCATTGAAGCGCTGGCGTTGCTTAAGTCACGCAATATTATATTCTCGGCCGTATTGGCCGGTGATGGCGAAGAGGCGCGGGCTTTGCGGGAACTTGCAGCGAAAAAGGGCTTGGAAGGCGATTTGCGCTTCTGCGGATGGGCGCAGGACACCAAGGCTTTCTTCGACGGTGTCGATATTTTCTGCCTGCCGTCGTATCACGAGCCGTTCGGCATTGTTTTGCTTGAAGCCATGGCGCAGGGTCTGGCTGTGGTGGCGACCAAGAGCGAAGGCCCATCCGAAATATTGAATACAACCAATGGCGTACTGGTGGAAAAAGATAATCCGGCGCTGTTGGCGGATGCGCTTGCGGAGTTGCTTTCCGATCGCTTGCATGCCGAGCAACTTGCGCAGGGCGCATACCAGTCGGTCAAAAGCCAGTATGATCTGGCCGTAGTAGCCCTTAAACTCGACCTTGCCCTGCGTGAGATCAGCCGCCTATAATGCGCTAATGCTCAAGAATCTTGTCATCCGCAATATTGTGCTTATCGATGCCTGCGAGCTTTCGCTCGCAGGAGGGTTATGTGTGCTTACCGGTGAGACGGGCGCGGGAAAATCCATCCTGCTCGATGCTTTAGGCTTGGCGCTTGGCGGCCGTTCTGAAGCGCGGCTGTTGCGTGCCGGTACGGCACAGGCAAGCGTCAGCGCAACGTTTGACATTACCAAGAACCCCTTCGCCAAAACAGCGCTTACTGAGCTGGGTCTTGAGGCAGAGGACGAACTCATTCTGCGCCGTACGCTTACGCCCGACGGCAAGACGCGTTGTTTCATCAACGATACGGCGGTGAGTGTGGCGGGACTCAAGGCCGTGGGTGATGCGCTGCTTGAGATCCACGGCCAGCATGACGGGCGCGGCCTGCTCGACCCTGCGACCCACCGCGTCATTCTCGATGCCTACGGTGAACTGGAGACGGCAAGTGTTGCCGTGACGCGCGCTTGGGAGCAGTGGAAAAACTGCCTCGATGCGCTGGAGAATGCGCGTCAGGCGCTTGAGCTCGCAGCACGTGAGAAGGAATATCTGCAGCATATGCAGAAAGAATTGGGAGCGCTCGCGCCCGTCGCAGGTGAAGAGGAAACGCTTGCCGATACGCGCACACGGATGATGGGCAGCGAAAAACTCGTTGAGACCTTAAACGACGCGAATAACGAGCTCTCAGGCGGCAAGAGCGTTGCGGGCATGCTGAGCTCCGCGCAGCGGATATTGGCGCGCTCGGCACTTGGAGCCGATGGCCGCTTTACCGGCGTGGTCGAGGCGTTGGACCGGGCGGGCGAGGAACTGGCCGAAGCCGAGACGATGCTCGTAAAACTGCTCGAAGGCGCGCAATACGATCCGGCGAAGCTGGAGCAGATTGAAGAGCGGCTGTTTGCTCTGCGCGGCATGGCGCGCAAATACAACGTAACTGCCGAGGAATTGCCGGGGCTGCTCGCGGAAGTGAATGAGAAACTCACCCATCTCAAGGAAGGCCAGAACCAGATCAAGACGCTGGAGCAGGCGGCGCAGGATGCCCGTGCACAGTATCTCAAAGTCTCTGAGAAATTATCCATAGGCCGTGCCAAAGCCGCCAAAAACCTTGAAAAAGCCGTAGCCGCTGAGCTGGGTAATCTTAAGATGGCGGCGACCGTTTTCAACGTGTCGCTGGAGAAACTTCCCGAAGAACGCTACGGCCCATACGGAGTGGAAGCAGTGGCCTTCATCGCCGCCACCAATAAGGGCACGATGCCTGCGCCGCTGCACAAAATCGCCTCCGGCGGTGAATTGTCACGCTTCATGCTGGCCATGAAAGTGGCGCTCGCGAAGGTCAAATCCACTCCGACGCTTATCTTTGACGAGATCGATACCGGCACGGGTGGCGCGGTGGCGGATGCGATCGGCAAGCGCTTGGCCAAGCTTGGCGAAACGCAGCAGGTGCTGGTGGTGACCCATCTGCCGCAGGTGGCCGCGCGCGGCGATCATCATCTGCGCGTACTCAAGGAAGAGAAGCGTGGTGCGACCTTCACACGCGTGGAGACGCTTGCACCCAAGGAACGCAATGCGGAAATCGCCCGCATGCTGGCCGGTGCCAGCGTCACGGCAGAGGCGCTCAAGGCTGCCGAGAAACTGCTGCAGGTGGCGGGATGATGCAGGCGGCAAAGCAGATAAGCGAGCAGGAAGCGCGTGCGCAGATCGCACATTTAAGCGGCGAGTTGAAGCGCCATAATGTGCTCTATCACCAAAAGGACAATCCCGAAATCACCGATGCCGAGTATGACGCCCTGTTTCGTGAATTGCTGGACTTGGAAGAGCGCTTTCCAGGCCTTGCCTTGCCTGAGAGCCCGACGCAGAAAGTAGGTGCTGCCGTCTCGGAAACCTTCACCAAGGTCCGCCACAGCATTCCCATGCTGTCGCTGAACAATGCGTTCAGTGAGGAAGAGGTAAGGGAATTTGAAACCCGCATTCGCCGCTTCCTGGGACTCGAAGAATCTGAGAAAATTGAATATGTCTGCGAACCGAAAATCGATGGACTGTCGTTCAGTGCGCGTTATGAAGGCGGGCATTTCATGCGCGGCGTCACGCGCGGTGATGGTGAGGTGGGCGAGGACGTCACCAAAAATCTGGCCACGTTGTTGCCTTCACAACTGTTCAGTAATTACCCTTCGGTTCTGGAAGTGCGCGGTGAAGTCTATATGTCGCATGAGAATTTCCGCGCGCTTAACGAACGTCGCAGGGCCGAAGGCGAGTCGGAATTTGCCAATCCGCGCAATGCCGCCGCCGGGTCGCTCCGGCAACTCGACTGGAAAATCACTAAAGAGCGCAATCTGCAATATTACGTCTATGGCTGGGGAGAGGTGTCGTGGGACGAAGTGAAGCTTTTCATGCCGGAGGACAGCCACTGGGAATTTCGTAAATGGCTGCAGATATGGGGATTCAAAATAGTGAGCGATGGTTTTCCCCAAGCGAAATGCACCCTGCAGGAAGCACTTGGATGGTATAAAGCGACAGAGAAGCAGCGCAATACACTTGAGTTCGATATCGACGGGATGGTCTATAAAGTCGACCGCCTCGATTGGCAGAAACGTCTTGGCTTTGTGGGCCGCGCGCCACGCTGGGCGCTGGCGCATAAATTCCCGGCCGAGCAGGTGGTGACCGCGCTGGAGAGTATCGAGATACAGGTGGGCCGCACGGGCGCGCTCACGCCGGTTGCGCATTTAAAGCCGGTGAGCGTTGCAGGCGTCATGGTCGCGCGCGCGACGTTGCATAACGAAGATGAAATCGCACGCAAGGACATTCGCGTGGGCGACACCGTTGTCATCCAGCGCGCAGGCGACGTCATACCGCAGGTGGTCTCGGTGCGGTCGCATGCGGAAGGCTCCGTGCCGTTTCAGGTGCCGCATGTCTGCCCGGTCTGCGGCTCGCATGCCGTACGTGAAGAGGGCGAGGCGGTGCGCCGTTGCACCGGCGGTCTCATTTGTCCCGCTCAGGCGAAAGAGCGTCTGCGGCATTTCGTCTCGCGCGGCGCATTCGATATCGAGGGTCTGGGCGAAAAACAGATCGAGGCGTTCTGGATCGACGGACTCATCCGCACCCCTGCCGATATTTTCCATCTCGATTATGATCGTATCGGCAAGCGCGAAGGCTGGGGCGAGAAGTCGGTGACGAATCTCAAAGCAGCGGTGGAGAAGGCGCGCACCGTGACGCTCGCGCGCTTTATCTATGCGCTGGGCATCCGCCATATCGGCGAGGTGACGGCGCGCATGCTGGCGCAGCATTACCAGAATTATGCGGCTTTCAAACAGGCGATGACGACGATCGAGCCTGGCAACGAGGCATGGAACGATCTGACGGGGATTGACGGCATGGGCGAAGTGGCACCGCAAGCGCTCATCGAATTTTTCCGCGAGCCGCATAACCGGGAAATCGTCGATGCGCTGGAAAAACACCTCACGATTCTCGATGCCGAAAAACGTGCTGCCGATTCGCCCGTCTCCGGCAAGACGGTCGTGTTCACCGGGTCGCTCACGCGCATCACCCGCTCCGAGGCCAAGGCACGTGCAGAGAGCCTAGGTGCCAAGGTCGCAGGCAGCGTCTCCGCTAAAACGGACTACGTGATCGCAGGCGAAGACGCCGGCAGCAAGCTTAAGAAAGCCCGCGAGTTGAACGTCGCCATCCTCACGGAAGATGAGTGGCTTGCGCTGATTGGAGGCGCTCAATGACCCATGTCACACACTTAACTGATCGCGCCATACTTGCCATTGCAGGCGAAGACGCTCGCGATTTCCTGCAGGGACTCATCACCAAGGACGTGAAAGCCATCGGTCCCGGTCATGCCGCCTTTGCTGCATTACTCTCGCCGCAGGGCCGTTTCCTGTTTGATTTTTTCATTACCGAACAGGGCGGCGTGCTACTGCTCGATACCGAAAAAGCGCGCCTGCCGGATCTCATCAAGCGGCTCACCATGTACCGCTTGCGCTCGAAGGTCACATTCACCGAAACGGATCTGCAGGTTTGTGCCGCATGGGGTGAAAATGCGGGAGGCACGTATATTGATCCGCGTCTTCCCGCGCTCGGCTGGCGCAGCATCGAACAACATCCCTCTGCCGGAGCACAAGGCGACTACGATGCGCACCGCCTGTCGCTGGCTGTGCCCGACAGCTCCAAAGACCTCATCGTCGATCGCTCCATCCTGCTTGAATACGGCTACGATGAACTCCATGCCGTTGATTTCGATAAAGGTTGCTACGTCGGGCAGGAAGTGACCGCCCGTTCCAAACACCGCGCGACATTGCGCAAGTTTATTCATGCTGTGGAAGCCCAAAGCCCGTTGCCGCCCAAAGGTACTCCCGTTATGACCGGCGCGCGTGAGGCAGGGATCATGGCAAGCAGCAGCGGGGGCATAGGCCTTGCCCATCTGCGGGTGGAGGAGGTGCAGCGCGCGGCAAAGGAAAATACGCCGCTTACCGCCGCCGGCATATCCCTTAGCGCCCGCCTTCCCGCATGGTGCAAAACCGCATTTGCCGAGGGTGTCGCTTCCACGTGACAAGAGCGCTAAGCGCCGCTATGGTCGCCAAATGATTCCCGCTACTCCCGATATATCCTCCTCCACCGGTTATTTAAACGGGCAGCTGCTCGTGGCGACGCCGCTAGTCTCCTCGCCGGGTTTCTCGAAATCGGTCATCTTCCTCTGCGCGCATGATGCCGGCGGTGCGATGGGCATCATCATCAACCACATCATCGAAAACATCAGCTACAAGGAGCTTTTCGAGCAGCTTGCCATCGAAGGCAGCCAGAATGCGCCGCGCCTGGCCGTCCATTACGGCGGCCCGGTCGAGATCAACCGCGGCTTCGTCATCTATCATTACGAGGGCGAGGCTCCGCCGGATACGCTGCTCACCGTCAACAACATCGCCATTTCCTCTTCCATCCATGTGCTGCGCGACATCGCGGCAGGCAAGGGGCCGACCGAGCGCATACTGGCGCTGGGCTATGCCGGATGGGCGCCGGGACAGCTGGAGACGGAGATAGAATCCAACAGCTGGCTTTCCGTTCCCGCCTCGCGCGAACTGATTTTCGACACGGACAACGGCACCAAATGGAGCCGCGCCGCGCAGTCGCAGGGCATCGACATCCGCAAGCTCACCAGCGACGTCGGCCACGCCTGATAACAATGCCATGATCGTCCTGCGCGACAGCTCATCCTTTCCGCCCACCTACCGCAACGCCGTGCTGGCGCTGGGCAATTTCGATGGGTTGCATCTGGGCCACCGCGCCGTCATCGGCAAGGCTGCCACGCTCGCCCGGGAGACGGGCAAGCCGCTGGGCATCATGACGTTCGAGCCGCATCCGCGCCGCATCTTCCAGCCGCATCTACCGCCGCTACGTATCCTGCCGCTGCGCGAGAAGCTGCGCGAGCTTGCCGCAATGGAGGTGAGCTTCCTGCGCGTCATACGCTTTACCAAGGCATTCTCGCAGACCACCGCCACCGATTTCGTCACCCGCATCCTGCATGATACGCTGCATGTCAGCCATGTCGTGACCGGCGATGATTTCGTCTTCGGTCATAACCGCGAGGGCACTACTGCTATACTGGGGGCAATGGCGGCCAAGCTGGGTTTTGCCGCGACGGCTTGCGCCCAGCTGGATATAGGGGGCGAGCGCTGTTCCTCCACCCGCATCCGCGAAGCGCTCATGCTGGGCAATGTGGAGCTGGCAGCCAGGCTTCTGGGCAGGCCCTACAGTATCTCGGGCCATGTGCGCGAAGGCGACAAGCGCGGTCGCACGATTGGTTTCCCCACGGCCAATATCCTGCCTGCGCCGATTTTCCTGCCCCGCTTCGGCGTCTATGCCGTGCGCACGCAGGTAAACGGCAGGCCGGTCACGGGTGTGGCCAACCTGGGGCTTCGCCCGACCTTCGGCGGCACGCGCGTGCGGCTGGAGACGCATCTGTTCGACTGGCAGGGCGATATTTACGGGCAGCGCCTGAACATCGAACTCGCCCACTTCCTCCGCTCCGAACAGAGATTCGACGGGATTGAGGCGCTTAAAACGCAGATCGTCGAGGATAGCCGAAAGGCGCGGGGGATGTTGGCCTGATTTTATTTTGCGTTGCTAATGGGGATAAAAAATGAATTGGAAAGAAAATATCAAGTTTTGTACTGATATAATTCAGGTCGTTACTGTAATCCTCGGTGTGTATTTTGCAGTGCAAACCTTACGCGATACTCGCGAAGTTGAATCTGTCAATCGTGAGATTGAATCTGCTAGATTCATTATGGAAATTAATCGCGATCTTCGTAGTTCACAATTTAGCAATATTGCACATGCCATAAATGGCGGATTTGATGACAAGAAGCATGATAGTAATTTCGTGATACTAAGAGAATCAAGAGGGCATTTTTGGCCAGGAGAACTCGAAGACTATCTTGATATGTATAATGATATTGGCGAATTATATCAAAGCGGTGTGCTCAATGATATGGTGGTAGGGGAATTTTTCTACAGTGCTGGAAAAATATGGTGCAACAACGATATCAGAAAATACATTAAGAAATTAAGAGATACCGATCACCAACCTGATGGTAAATCAGCTTACTATTACGGCGTAGAGTATTTGGCCACTAAATCGCTAGAAGACAACAGCCGAACATGTGCTGATTTAGATAAACAGTAGTACGTCATTGCGAGCGTAGCGAAGCAATCCAGGTTTTGGTCATACCGGCGAAAGCCGGTATCTCAGGCTAGTGTTCTATTACTTAAGATCCTGCGGTCAAGCCGCAGGATGACGTAATATACACTCACTTCTCACACCCATACATCCACACATCAATCGGGCCGCGATTAATCGTCGGGTAAAATTTGGGCCGGAAGTCTTCTTTAACATAGCCGCATTTCTCGAGCACTCGCATGGAGGCCTTGTTCTCCGGCTCCACCACCGCCTGCACGCGCTTTGCCCCGCAGCGTTCAAGCAGGAAGTTTTTAACCAGCCGCAGCGCGCTCGACGCGATGCCCTTGCCCGACTGCGCCGGGTGTATCCAGTAGCCGCCCTGAAATATTCCCTTCTCCCGCGATCCGGCATTGATCACGCCGCAAAGCTCACCCTCGTGCTGTATCATCCAGACACGCAGGTTCTGTGTCTGCGTCCTTTCCATCAGCGCTTCAAAATGGGCGTCCGTATAAGGTATGGGCTCGTTGATCCACCGGTTCACTTCGGGGATGGTGGCGAGCATCGCGAACGTATCCTTGTGCTCCGGGGCAAGCGGGAGCAGGCAGAGCGCGCCATTTTTCAGGATGCTGTTCATCGGTGCATGATCCAAGGTTATATATATACCCGGCGGGAAATATCGCCTACCTGTGCGGATAAGGCAAACTCAGGATAAGCTATAAGGATCGCTGCCTTCCGTCTTCCCCCATTGTTCCGGCTGGGCTTTGATTATTTCGGACAAGGTTCGCAATAAGACGGTGATCATATTTTCCCGGGAGTCATTCAGCATATCGCTCATATGGGTCGAATGCAGGTAATCGGCTCTTTCTGGCTCTTTGGCATATTTCTGCATGAGCAGGTTTTCAAAGGCAATGGCGGGGTCCTCATAATGCTGTATATACCCACGGACGACATCGTCCTGGGCAAATCTTTCATACGTCTTTTTTGTGTTTTCCTCTACCGTCGCGGCAAGATGCGTATCATACATACGGCCAAAGATTTCCCTTAATTGCTCGGGGTCGTTCTGTGCCAGTGCCAACTGGTGTTTATATTGCGCGATGGGGGCGTCGGACAATGCCATCAGCGGTATTCTCAATTGTTGTATCCTTTCTTCGAACAGTTGCTTTTGCTCGGATAAGCCGGGCTGAGTGGCCTGCTTAAACTGATTTGCAAAAAACCTCTCCAGGCTGGCGGTGATGTTTTCGCCGTTTTTGCCTACAAACCTCATCGTTTTCAGCGAATCCGGATTGATGTTAATTGTGAGATGTTTCAAACCGACACTGACTCCCATATCATCGGGATCAGGACTCTTGTTGGAGAGGATTCTGATAGTAATCGGTTTCTTGTGCAGCGCCTTTGCCTCTTCCAAAGCTTCGCGTCCTTCCGGCGTGGATATAACCCATTCCACTGCTTTTTTGACACGATCTGCAACAGCCGGATCGTCGCCGGTAACATAAAGCGAATCTTCAATCTTTATTTCCATGAGCGAGAAGATAGCAGGCATGTGTTACGGTTTCATGAAAGCGGCCATTTTTAACACATTGATTTTTAAGGAATAAAATATTCGAGATCTTAAAAATCAACTAAGCTGATGCCTGAACCAGGTCAGCTGGCGCTTGGCATAGTTGCGGGTGGCCTGTTGGGCTTTGTCGATCGCCTTATCGAGCGTCCATTCGCCTTTGAGGTGTTTGATAAGCTCCGGCACGCCGACCGCGCGCAGCGCCGGCAGGTCGGGGGAGAGGTTCAATGCCATCAGCGCTCGCACTTCCTCGAGCGCGCCCGCATCCAGCATGGCGGTAAAGCGTACGTCGCACCGGAGGTAAAGCTCCTCGCGCGGCGGGTCGATGAACTCGACACTGAACTGAGCTTCAGGGTAAGGCTTTGCACGCGGCAGTTCGTGCCAGTAGGCGAGGGACTTGCCGGTGGCGAGCAAAACCTCAAGTGCACGCGTATGACGCTGGGTATCGCCGGGCTTGAGACGTGCGGCCATGTCCGGATCGCGCTCAAGGAGCGCTTTCTCGCCCTGTTCCTGCCAGAGCTGGATCGCTTGTGCACGTATGGGGTCGGGAACGTCGGGAATATCGGCCATGCCTTCTATCAACGCCTTGATGTAGAGGCCGGTGCCGCCGGTGACGACGGGTAGCTTGCCCATGTCGATTGTCTGGTCGATGGCAACTTGGGCCAGTGCCAGCCAGCGACCTGCAGAGCAGGCTTCGCTTGCGGGCAGCACGCCGTAGCCCAGATGCGGTGCCTTGCTCTCGTCGTCCGGCGTGGGGCGCGCCGTGATGACGTGCAGTTCGCGGTAGACCTGCATCGCATCCGCATTGATGATGACACCGTCGTCCGCCTGCGCTATGTCTATCGCACGCGCCGATTTGCCGCTGGCGGTGGGTCCGCACACTATTCGAATTTTCAGGGTCATGTCCAAATCCGTTCTTACGCTTATTGCGCCCGCTGGCAAGGAAAAGCTGGCCAAGCCCTTGGTGAATGCCGTGGCAGCCGCCATCGCCAAGGAAGGCGCGCTGCTCATCATGGAGGAATGGCTGGCGGAGGGCATCGCTTGCGACCTCGTCTTTGCCCGCATCGAGCCTGAGATTGCCGAGGCGTTGGCCCGCGAGGCTTTGGGGAATGCCCCCATCGACTGCATCGCCCAATCCACCATCAACCGCCAGAAACGCATGCTCATCACCGACATGGACTCGACCGTCATCACCGTTGAATGCATCGACGAGATCGCCGACTTCGCGGGCGTCAAGGACAAGGTCGCCCACATCACCGAGCGGGCCATGCGCGGCGAGATAGACTTCCCCGCAGCCCTTGCCGAGCGGGTGTTGCTGCTTAAGGGCCTGCCGGAATCCACCCTGCAGCAGGTCTATGACGAGCGCGTGAAGTTCATGCCCGGCGCCCGCGAACTGGTTGCCACCATGCGCGCCCATGGGGCTTATACGGTGCTGGTCTCGGGCGGGTTCGATTTCTTCACCTCCCGCGTGCGCGATGCGCTGGGCTTTCACGCTGATTCATCCAACCGGTTCGAGGTGGAGAACGGCAAACTCACGGGCCGCGTCATCCCGCCGATTCTCGACAAGACCGCCAAGCTCGACACGCTCATGCAGACCACTGCCGCACGGGGCTTAAGCCTTGGGGATGTGCTGGGCGCAGGCGACGGCGCCAACGACGTGCCCATGCTGCTGGCATCGGGTCTGGGGGTCGCCTATCATGCCAAGCCCGTGGTGCAAGCCAGCGTCCGCGCGCGCATCAACCATTGCGACCTGACCGCGCTGTTGTACGCACAGGGGTATAAGCAGGAAGAGATCGAGACGTTGTAATTTCTATTTTTTCTCTTCTATCGGCAGTGTGACGAAAGTCGCTTCCGTTCCGTGCGATACGCGCAGTAACAGGAACTTATGGCCCGCCTTGCGGCCGTCCGCCACGGCGTCGAGTACGGCCTTGGCGTCCTCGACCTGCGTTTCTCCCACCTGGGTGATGAAATCGCCTGCCTGGAGGCCGCGTTTGGCGGCTTCGCTGTCTTCCTTCACCTTTGTGATGAGCACGCCCTTTGCACCGGCGGAAACACCGTATTTTTCACGGACTTCCGGCGTAATGGCGGTGAGCGTCATGCCAAGGACTTCCTTGCCTTTGAGCGTGGGGCTGGGACCGTTATCTTCGTCCTCGCCGCCTTCGGCATTCTGGGAGTCTTCCTGTTCCTTCAGTTCGCCG
>Ga0207130_1069_pt1 | contig 35240 bp, 32 predicted proteins | sample Alteio_BWMinHeat_16_FD_153545 | JGI IMG/M metagenome (GOLD analysis project Ga0207130, IMG submission 153545) | Enriched cells from forest soil in Barre Woods Harvard Forest LTER site, Petersham, Massachusetts, United States -... | ecosystem: Environmental > Terrestrial > Soil > Temperate forest >... | reverse complement strand
GCCGACGAGCCCCAGCATTGCTCTTGCATTAGGTTTACCTCTACCATTCAACCAATCATCTACATCATTTTCAGTTATGCTCTCAAGAGCCTTACGTTCTGACGAAAGATGGGCGTTAACTCGCTCTGCCAATTCTTTTTCAGTCAGGCCTGCGGCTTCTCTCGTCGCCTTGAATGTTGTGCTGAATATATCTTGGACAATCATAATGATGCTTATTTAGCGTGGCCTTTATTCCAGCCGCCTCCGTGGTAGAATTTGTCGAATTCCCAGACTGCCTCTTCCAGTTGCTGCATCGGTTTTGTGAAGCGCTCTTCTACCTCTTTGGGATCCCGCTCTGCCTTTATAAGCGCAGTCTTTATATCATGAGTGATGGCTGTAAACGTTTCACGATCCATCGTGGTGGGTGTAAGAGCTTCAAAAAAACGTGTGGCTATGGAAAGTTGATCCATCGAATAGTCTGCTTTGGTATTAGCACGCACGAGCATTTTGAACTTTTTTCTTTCGAGATAATCGTCCCGGAAAGTCTCTCGTAGGTACATATCGACAGGCTTTTTAATCTCTTGAGTCGCAACGGCTATGAAGCGAGTTGCCAACCCGAGATTATTGGAATTAGGAAATGCCTGCATCCGCATGAGTATATCATACTCTTTGGTATATTCCGCTGCGGCCTTTTCGTAATCCTGTGCGGCGGTAGGCGATGCCGTTTCACCAAACACTGTTCCCAGCGCCTCGATCACTGTTTTCGAAGGGGCAATTTTGCCGCGTATGATTTCGTCCATTTCATTCCCAGTGACGTCAGCAGGGACCAAACCGTGCATTTCAAATACGACTTTTTGTGGTGTATATTTCATGGCATTACGCAGCATATGCATCTGCCTGCCCCGGCTGAGTGCTTTGTATTTAGACCGTGGATGGACTTCTGCCTTCGGATCAAATAGTTGTTTTTTCAATTTTTCCTTGTCGCGCAGAGGCAGATTCTGTCTGTTATCTATCATTAGGGTACTGAAAGCACTCAATTGGCTGTAGGTGGGAATTTCTTTATCCTGTTCCCAATTCATGTATTTCGCACGCGTTGTTGCCATGATCGCACCGCGCCTATGGGAAAGATTGTCATTCACGCGTTCTGTTAATGCTGTTACATCGAGGTTACTCGATTGCATTGCCGCTTCGATTTTCTGAAGTAATATATCCCTAGCTGCCATATCGCCACCTTGCCCTTCATTAAGGACGTTACGATAGCATGTTTAATGTTAAGGTTGTGTTAAATATTATTATTCCCGATGCACGGCAAACGGCGAAAATGCCTGCATGGTGGGCATGATTTCGATGGAATTAATGTTCACATGCGCTGGCTGTGCCAGGCAATAAAGCACGGATTCTGCTATATCTTCTGCTGAAAGCGGCTTCATGCCCGCATAAACTGCGTCGGCTTTACCCTGTTCGCCTTTGAAACGCACGACGGAGAACTCGGTCTCCACCATGCCCGGTTCGATGTTGGTGACGCGGACGTTTTTGCCCAAAAGATCGGCACGCAGGTTAAGTGAGAATTGTTTGATGAAGGCTTTGGTTGCGCCGTAGACATTGCCGTTAGGGTAAGGATAGGTGCCTGCGATAGAGCCGATATTGACGATATGGCCTCTGTCGCGTTTAACCATACCGGGAAGCAGCGCGTCCGTGCAGTAGAGCACGCCTTTGATGTTGGTGTCGATCATCAGCTCCCAGTCGGAAAGTTTGGTGTCGGGGACGCGGTCGAAGCCCATGGCGAGACCTGCATTATTGATGAGCACATCCACTTCGGTAAATGGTTTGGGCAGATTCCCGATGGCTTTCTGCACCGCTTCCTTATCGCGCACGTCGAGCGTGATGATGTGCACCTTGTCCTTGCCCAGTACTTTCTGTAATCCGCTCAAGCGGTCCTCGCGTCTGCCGGTGGCGATGATGCGCGCGCCTTCTTTGGCAAATCGCGTGGCGAAAGCATGACCGAAACCGGCGGTGGCACCGGTGATGAAGATGGTTTTACCTTTGAGTAGGGCCGTCACTGTTATACCCGGCGTTCGACCAACAGCTTCTTGATCTCGGCGATCGCCTTGGCGGGGTTGAGGCCTTTGGGGCAGGTCTTGGCGCAGTTCATGATCGTGTGGCAGCGATAGAGACGGAACGGGTCTTCCAGATCGTCAAGACGTTCGCCGGTGAATTCATCGCGCGAATCCACAATCCAGCGATAGGCCTGCAGCAGGATGGCCGGGCCCAGATAGCGGTCTGAGTTCCACCAGTAGCTGGGGCATGAGGTGGAACAGCAGGCGCACAGGATGCACTCATACAGCCCGTCCAGCTTGGCGCGGTCTTCCGGCGATTGTAGGCGTTCGCGGGTGCCGGGAGCCACGGACTGCGTCTGGATCCACGGCTTGATGGATTCATACTGTGCATAGAAATGGCTGAGATCCGGCACTAGATCTTTGATGATGGGCATATGGGGCAGGGGGTACACCTTTACTTCGCCGTCCACGTCGTCGATGGCTTTGGTGCAGGCCAGGGTATTAGTGCCGTCGATGTTCATGGCGCAGCTGCCGCAAATACCCTCACGGCAGGAGCGGCGGAAGGTAAGGGTGGAATCCACCTCGTCCTTGATTTTAAGCAGAGCATCCAGCACCATCGGCGCACAGGTGTCGAGATCAACCTCATACCGATCGACGCGCGGATTTTTGGGCTTGCCGTCTTCGCCGCGATCGTCCGGGTCATAGCGGTAAATGTTGAACACCTTCACGCGCTTGGCGTTAGGAGCCTTATACTCCTTGCCTTGGGTGACCTTGGAATTGGCGGGTAATGTGAATTCGGCCATGTTTTTATTCCTTAATACACCCTTGCTTTGGGCGGGACGGGCTGGACTTCGTTGCTGAGCGTATTCATGTGCACGGGGCGGTAGTCAATGCGCGTGCGGCCTTTCTCGTCGAACCAGGCGAGCGTATGCTTCATCCATATGACATCGTCGCGACTGGTGTAATCTTCACGGGCGTGAGCGCCGCGGCTTTCCTGGCGGTTAAGGGCGCAGTTCATCGTGACGACGGCCTGGGCGAGCAAATTGTCCAGTTCCAAGGCTTCGACCAGATCGCTGTTCCATATGAGGCTGCGATCGCTCAGGCGAAGATCGTCATAGCCCTGCCAGATGGCTTTGATTTTCTCCGCGCCTTCCTTGAGGCTCTTTTTCTCACGGAAAACGGCTGCATGGTTCTGCATGGTCTTCTGCATGTTCTTGCGAATCTCGGCGGTGCCTGCCGTGCCGTTGGCGTTGCGGACCTTATCAAAGCGCGAGATGATGAGATCGCTCACCAGATTTGACAGCGGCTTGTGTGCCATGCCGGGCGTGATGATTTCCTTGGCGCGTAATGCTGCCGCGCGTCCAAACACCACGAGATCCAGCAGCGAGTTCGAGCCTAAACGGTTGGCGCCGTGTACGGAGACGCAGGCCGCTTCGCCGATGGCCATGAGGCCGGGGACGATGGCGTCGGGATTGCCGTTTTTGATCGTCACTACTTCAGTGTGGTAGTTAGTGGGGATGCCGCCCATGTTGTAATGTACGGTGGGCAATACTGGAATGGGCTGGCGCGTCACGTCCACGCCCGAAAAAATACGTGCGGTTTCGGCAATGCCGGGCAAGCGTTCATGAATGATGTTCGGGTCAAGATGGTCGAGATGAAGATAAATATGATCTTTCTCAGGGCCCACGCCCCGGCCTTCGCGGATTTCGATTGTCATGGCGCGGCTCACCACGTCGCGCGAAGCCAGATCCTTGGCGTGCGGTGCGTAACGTTCCATGAAGCGTTCGCCCTCGGAGTTGACGAGGTAGCCGCCTTCGCCGCGCACGCCTTCGGTAATCAGGCAGCCTGCGCCGTAAACACCGGTGGGGTGGAACTGTACGAATTCCATGTCCTGCAGCGGCAGGCCTGCGCGTATCGCCATCCCGCCGCCGTCGCCGGTGCAGGTGTGGGCCGAGGTGCAGGAGAAATAAGCGCGACCGTAACCGCCGGTGGCCAGCACCGTCATGTGGGCGTGGAAGCGGTGCAGCGTGCCGTCATCGAGGTTCCAGGCGATGATGCCGCGGCAGGTGCCTTCCTCGTCCATCATTAGGTCGAGCGCAAAAAATTCGATGAAGAATTTGGCGTCGTGCTTGAGCGCCTGCTGGTAGAGCGTATGCAAGATGGCGTGGCCTGTGCGGTCGGCAGCGGCGCAGGTGCGCTGCGCCTGTCCTTCGCCGAACTTGGTCGTCATGCCGCCGAATGCGCGCTGATAGATTTTACCTTCGGGCGTGCGCGAAAAAGGTACGCCGTAATGCTCGAGTTCGATGATGGAGTCCATCGCGTTCTTGCACATATATTCGATCGCATCCTGATCGCCCAGCCAGTCCGATCCCTTGATGGTATCGTACATATGCCAGCGCCAGTCATCCTCGCCCATATTACCCAGCGCCGCCGAAATGCCGCCCTGTGCCGCCACGGTGTGGCTGCGGGTGGGGAATACCTTGCTTACGCATGCGGTGGAAAGGCCCGCCTGTGCCATGCCGAAGGTCGCGCGCAGACCCGCACCGCCGGCGCCTACCACGACGACATCGTGATAATGATCGACTATTTTGTAGGAATGAATCATCCGGCTACTCCCATCTGCGGCACGTATTGCAGATGCAATTTTAATACGGCGACTAGGCTTAATGCAGCCATGCCGTACATGATGAACATATTCGCAAGCAGTGATATGAACTTGATGCTCACGCGGTGAACGTAATCTTCGATGACGACCTGCAAGCCGAGCTTGGCATGGTAAAACATTGCAATCAGCAGCACCGCGATCGCGGTGGCGTTAAATCCATGAGAAAACCAATGGACTACGGCATCAGGCGTATTGCCGGTCGCGGTCAGGTGCAGAATGGACCAGACGAACCACAGGGAAAGCGGAATGAGCGCGATGGCGGTGATACGCTGCCAGATGAAATGGCCGGTGCCATCGTGCGCAGAGCCAAGTCCACGTACTTTTGCAAGGGGTGTGCGAATATCGGAATGTTTCATTGGGAACCTGCCTGCGAAAGCACTGCTATCCATGTCAGGCCGGTGAGGACAATAGTGACGATAACCACGGCATACCCCGAACGGTAGGCATGAGGGATTTCAAATCCTTTGCCGATGTCCCAGAACAGGTGGCGTATGCCATTGCACAGGTGAAAGTAGAATGCGAACGACCAGCCGACGAGCATGATTCTGCCTAAGATGCTGGTAAAAAAAGTATTTATGGAATTAAAGCAGTTTGAATTGTACGCGGCGGACCAGAGCCAGCCCACAAGGAATATGGTGCCAATCGCCAAGGCTATGCCGGTTGCGCGGTGGGTGATGGAGAGAACCGACGTCAATTGCGGGCGATAGATCTGCAGATGGGGCGAGAGCGGGCGCTTGGATTCGGGAGTGGCTGTTTTTACTGTCATAAACCTACCATGTTGCGCCCAGTGTATACGCTATTATCCGATGCGGGAAAGAAAAAAAGCACCCTGCATGCACAAGTATTTATGTGGCGTGGATATACTGCAACATCACGGAAATTGGAGATATGAGTACATTCTTCTTTATGTAAATATCAGACTGGTTCCTGCTGGCTGGCACAATGGATGGTACCCAGTCCCCAGATGAAATCACCGCAGTAAATCCCGATGACGTCGTGCTTGGGAAATGCGTCGGAGAGAATATTAAGTGCCACGCGATCATTCACGTCATTGAAAGTTGGCACCAGCACGAGGCCGTTCGCGATCAGGAAGTTTGCATAACTTGCGGGCAGGCGCTGATCTTCAAAGATGATAGGTTTGGGGCAGGGTAGCTCCACCACGGTCAGCTGCCTGCCATTCTGGTCGCGCGCCTTTTTCAGGCGTTTTAAGTTATCGTTTAACAAGGCATGGTTGGAATCGCGTTTATTCTTTTCGGTGATGGCAATCACCGTTGTGGGGTTCACAAAGCGCGCAAGATCATCCACGTGGCCGTGCGTGTCGTCACCGGTAATACCTTTACCCAGCCAGATGACATTTGAGATGCCGAGGTATTTGGCGAATACCTGCTCATAGTCGTCGCGTGAGAAGCCGGGATTGCGGCATTGGACCTTGCTGAGCAGGCATTCCTCGGTCGTAAGTAATGTTCCCTTGCCGTTGACGTCAATGGAGCCGCCTTCGAGCACGACATGCTTGCCTTTATGCTCCGGTTGAATGCGCGGCAGTTTCAGCAATGCCTCCACATGCGCTGGAATCTTGTCGTCATTTTTCCAGTTAGGATATTTGGCCCATGCGTTAAAGCGCCAGTCGGTGAGGACGCGCTTTTTACCGTCATAGACGAATATCGGGCCGGAATCGCGCAGCCATACGCGATCGGTGGGAGCAAGAATAAAATCGATCTGCCCCAGATCAACACCGCTGCGTTCTAAAATAGCCGCCGCCTCTTCCTCTTGGCGCGGGCTTTTGACCACGAGCCTCACACGCTCAACCTGCGAAAGGTAACGGATAATCTCGGCATAGGCCCAGGGGATGGGGCCAAAACGCTCCGGCCAGTCTTCTTTATTATGGGGCCAGGCGAGCCAGATTGCTGCCTGCTTCTCCCATTCGGCGGGCATACAAAAATTATTTAAACGATTATTTTTCATGTAGATATCAATCATTGTGGTTTTAGATCAAATCGAATTAGTGTGTCATTAAACCTTAACTATAAGTAGGTATAAAAGACAGGTAATATCATTATTTCGTTGGAATGAAATACATTAGAAGCAATTAAAATGTTCTTACAAGATATCACAATTAAAGTTCAAGAAGTGCTTGATGACAAGCTCATGCCTTATGGAGGCACAGAGGGAAAAGAATCTTTAGAACAACGGCTGAAGGATGAAATTGTAGATCATGCTGAGGCATCTATAGGTTATGGCCAAGCATATTATCCGGCTGTTCATTATGCGGTATTGTTAAGATTGGTGGATAAACTGCCTATGGTAGAATTAAGCAAAAGCTTTTCAGGCGTTGAAAAAAATCTTCGTATTTCAGAAGGGGGTAAGCTTGAACATTTTGCCGAACTTAATCTTCTTACAAATGCAGATAAGGATGTGCTGAAGGTATGCCAAGTCCGCAAACCCGATCTGACGTTAGAAGAAGTGACAGAAAATATAGATAAAGCGGTTGATACGGTATGGAAAAAAGTCATTTCCGAGTATACTAAAGGCGGAAAGGGATCGCCGCCGCAAGAATTATAGTGGTGCCAATCAATTTATACTTCCTATAGCTTATTTCCCAAACCTTTCCGTGATAGCGCCATACGCATCAATCCGGCGATCGCGGAAGAACGGCCAATGGCGGCGGGTGGTTTCCTGTAGTGTTGGATCACAAACGGCGGTAAGGATTTCCTCCTTGTCGCTTGATGCCTTGACAAGGATGCGGCCAAACGGGTCAGCGATGAAGGAATTGCCGAAAAACTCTATGCCGTCGCCTTTGCCTTCCGGCGTCGGCTCATGGCCGATGCGGTTGCAGCTTGCCACATAAATGCCGTTGGCGATGGCGTGCGAGCGCTGAATGGTTTCCCATGCGTCTGCCTGCGCCTTGCCGAATTCCGCTTTTTCTTTCGGATGCCAGCCGATGGCGGTGGGATAGAACAACACATGCGCGCCCTGCATTGAGGTCAAGCGCGCGCCTTCAGGGTACCACTGATCCCAGCAGACCAGTGTGCCGATTTTGCCGAACGTCGTATCGAATGCCTTAAAGCCCAGATCGCCGGGTGTGAAATAATATTTCTCGTAATACAGGGGATCGTCGGGGATGTGCATCTTGCGATAGATGCCTACTAAACTGCCGTCGGCATCGATCATAACGGCAGTGTTGTGATAAACGCCCGCCGCACGGCGTTCGAAAATGGAACCTACGATGGCTATGCCGTGCGCGCGTGCGGCTGTGCAAAGCGCCTCGCTCGTGGGGCCGGGAATGGGCTCCGCCTGATCGAATACGCTCGGATCTTCGCTTTGGCAGAAATACCAGCCTTTAAAAAGTTCAGGCAGGCATACAACCTGCGCACCTTGCTTGGCGGCTTTGGCAATCATGTCCAGCGCATGGGCGAGGTTGGCGGCGGGGTCCGCCGTCATGCGCATCTGGATGAGACCGAGGGTGAAGGGCTTGTATGTCATAGAGCCCACCGCGTAGCATACCGTTTCTGCGAATGCAAACGCACTTTGCTATAAAAAGGCATGTGCCAATGGCGTGGAAAAAAGCTATATTTAAGTGAGATTGCGGCACTTGGGGTTGGAAAATGAAAAAGAATGCTATCGGAAATCATTATGTGCGCATGGCGGATAAGGATATCCCCGTGCATTTTGACGGGTATGCGGGGGACGTCATGCCTTATCTGGAAAAAATGCGCGCGGCCGTGGAGCTATTCACACCGGATGAGCAGGCGCTCATGGCACATCATTTGAACAAGATTGTCATTCGCAAGCCGGTTTTTGACATTCTGATGCGCCGAGGGGGATATTACGATTCACGCAGAGGGATCGTAATGGCGAAGGCCGTGGGCACAGCCTCCGCTGGCAAAAGCATTACCGATCCGTTTAAGGATGATTTCAAGGCGATAGTTTCTCACGAGCTGAATCATGTCCTTATTGATCCCGCAGGGAAGGCCCTCAAAGATTCCTCGGCTGCCTTTGAGGAGGCAAGAAATGCCGTGTGTCAGAGGTTGGAATCGATTCCGCAAGTGCGGGAGAATATTCAAGAACTGCTAGACGCTCACCGGGCAGAAATTTATCGCAATAACCCTCTTGGGCACGACATGCTCTATGAACTCTCCATCCCAAAAAACCGGTGGCAGAGCGTCGAACCCCAAAACAAACAACAGTTCATGGCGATGTTGGGATTCATGCTGAAGGATAGTTATTACCTTGGTCATTACGACAATAGAAAGATCCAGAGTGAAATACTCTGCAATCTCAAGGCGCTTGCCAGTGTGTATGGGAAAGAGGCGGTCGCAGAATATGCCCCTGAACTGCTGCATTGCCAGGATGAAGCGGTGCGTCGCTCAAAATTGGAGCATGTTCCTTTGGAAGATAAGGCGCCACACGGAATATTGAAGTATTTTCGCAAGGCGTCTTTGCAGGAGCGTTGAAGCCCTAAATATGTATAGGCGCAAGAAGAACGTAATTTCCATTTGACTTAAAGGGCCGCATGGCTTTGGGATAATGGCTGGATTATTATAGCTAAATGCAGGAACGCCATGCCCACAAAAAATAAAACAACCCGGATCAAAAAAGCCTCTATTCGCACAAGCAAGCTGGTGGCTATCGGCAAACAGTATTATGTGCCCAACTATAAGCCGCGCGAGGCCATTCTCGATCACGGAAAAGGTGCGCGCATCTGGGATATTGACGGTAACGACTATATCGATTTCGGCGCGGGCATCGCAGTCAACGGATTCGGCCATCAGGACCCTGATCTGGTCAAGGCACTCATCACACAGGCCAAGAAAATCTGGCATACCAGCAACGTCTTTTACACCGAGCCGCCGGTCCTGCTATCGCAGGAACTGGTGAAGGCATCCGGTTTCGCCAAGCGCGTGTTCTTCTGCAGTACCGGTGGTGAGGCGAATGAAGCGGCCATTAAGCTCGCCCGCAAATATGCTACCGACAAGGGCCGTCCGCCAGAGAAGCGTGAGATCATCACTTTTGAGGGTTCTTTTCATGGGCGCACGCTGGCGACCGTCACCGCGACGGCGCAGCCTAAGTACCAGGCAGGTTTTGAGCCGTTGCCGGGAGGGTTCGTCTATTGCCCCTTTAATGATGAAGACGCGATCAAGGCGCTTGTGAGCGAAAAGACCTGTGCCATTATGCTGGAGCCGATTCAGGGTGAGGGTGGAATCACGGCTGCCAAACCCGGCTTCCTGAAGCTGTTGCGTAAGCTTTGCGACGACGTCGGCGCGCTTCTCATCTTTGACGAAGTGCAGTGCGGCATGGGCCGGACCGGAAAATTCTTTGCCTTCCAGCATGAAAAAGGAGTCGTGCCCGATGTGGTGACGCTTGCCAAAGGCTTGGGCGGCGGATTTCCCATTGGAGCGATGCTGGTGGGTGACAAGGCAGAACAGACGTTCCAGTTCGGCTCGCACGGCAGCACGTTCGGCGGCAATCCGATGGCGGCATCCGTTGCGCGCGTGGTGATTCGCAAGCTGCAATCCAAGGCGCTCAAGAAAAATATAGAGGATCGAGCTAAGGAATTACGCAATGCGCTTACGGGACTCAACAATACCTATAATATCTTTAAGGAAGTCCGTGGACGCGGTCTCATGATCGGAGCGGAACTCCATGGAGAGCTTGTAGGAAAAGCGGGCGATATTATAGAGGTGGTGCGTCATCACGGGCTGCTGATTCTGCAGGCCGGGCCTAATGTGCTGCGTATTATGCCGCCGCTGACGGTCACGAAACAGGAAATAGCATTGGGAGTGAAGCGTTTGAATGAGGCGTTGAAGGAATATCTCCTGTCATGATGCGCATCCGTCCTGTTCGTCCCAAAGATCATAAGGAAGTATTGGCGCTGGCGCAGATCGCGGGCATCGGCATGTCGTCGCTGCCGCCGGATGCGGAAGTGCTGCGCGATAAGATCACGAATGCGGTCAAAAGTTTCGAGGGCAAGCCGGCGCACCAGCATGAAGATAAATTCCTGTTCGTGCTTGAGGATCTCGAAAACAACCGGCTTGTGGGCACCACCGGTATCGTGGCGCATGTGGGGCTCACGCGGCCTTTTTATTCTTATAAACTCTCGACCATCACGCAGGCGTCATCGGGAGTGAAGATATATTCGCTGCAGCAGGTGCTGCACATGGTGAACGATTATACGGATGCGTCGGAACTGGGCTCGCTGTTCCTTCATCCCGAATACCGCCGTGATGGCATCGGCAGGATGCTTTCACGTTCCCGCTACCTAATGCTGGCCGAGTTCCCACAGCTTTTTTCCGATATCGTTATCTCCGAGATTCGCGGCGTGCAAGATAAAGACGGGCACTCGCCTTTCTATAACAATATCGCACGCCATTTCTTCAAGATGGAGTTCAAGCAGGCGGACTATATATATGCGACGCAGGGCGCACAGTTCATCGCTGATCTGATGCCCCGCTATCCGATCTATGTCAACCTGCTGCCGCAGGACGCGCAGGCGGTAATCGGCGTGCCGTTTGATGCTTCCAGACCTGCGCTGAACCTGCTTAAAGCGGAAGGATTTCGTTACGAAGGCTATGTCGATCTCTTTGATGCGGGTCCCACCATGCAGGCGGACAGGCAGAATATTCGCAGCGTCCGCAAGAGCCATCGGGCAAAAGTTATGGCGATCGAGGAATTCTCCGGCGATACTTTTATCATCTGCAATACACGGCTTGCTGATTTCATGGTGACGCGTGGCTCGCTTAAGTTGCAGGGCGATGGGGTTGTTATTACCCCGCAGATCGCTAAAGCATTGAATATAAAGAAAGGTGATGCGGTGCGATATGTCGAATAACCTAGTCATCGTCATGCAATATTAATACTTCTTTGAAGCTTGCGTGCTATTCTAGGCGGAAATCACTCCATTTGTCCTGTCACGGCCCATGTCTGATTTGCCTCACAGATTGATCGAACCCTTACCCGAAGATAGCCTTAAGAAGCTTCTTGATGACATCGCTACCGGAGCGGTTCAAAAGCTCACTTTCGGTGAATACAGAATTCTCGACAGGGCAGCTGATCGCATAGCGGCTGTGCTTAAAAAGGATCAGAACATTCACATGTTGTATTTCGATCGCGATGCAATCGGAGACAAGGGACTAAAGACGATAGCGCATGCTGTGGCGCAGAGTGGCAACAGAAATATGCTGATCTTTTTGCCATACATGCCCGAAGTCGATATACTATGTCGCAAAAATATGGAGTCGGCGCACCGGCTCAGCCTCACAATGCGCGACCATCCCATGAAGCTTACCTACAGCGATCTGCAGGAAATACCTTCGCGCATCCAAGCCATCGTGCACATGTTCAAGAAACGAACCAGCGGAGTTCAAGGGACAGATGTGATGCCCAACCCGTCCAAGACGCTGGAGGGGATATTACGATGGGAAGCCGATCCACATAAGCGGTTTCAAATCGCGACACATTTTGACGTGGAAGAGAAATATGCAAGCGATACGATTCTGGAAAGACTGCAGGAGGTGGCTGTCGAAAGGAAACTCTATTCCCCCAAATCCTTGGATCGCAAGGAGCTTGAACGCATGGCACAGGCACAAAAGTCCGAGTACGTAGTGGAAGGGCCGGAGGCTTCGAAGGCAAAACGTGGAAAGCGTTCTGACACGGATTCTGGAAAGAATTGGGATAGAATCTGAGTCAATTCTTATTCATAGGCGATATAAAGCAACCTATCCCTGCGGCAAGCCACCCGAACATCAAACAACCGCCGCCTACCGGAATGAGCCATAAACTAAAATGTATCGGTGCAAGCGCCCTGAGGGTAATACCTCCGCAAAACAGAAGCATGCCGACGGCAAGCAGAAAACAGCTAAGGCAGCTTACATTATTATTACGCTGGCTGACGGCAATCAGCAGCGCGCTATGGATAAGCGCATACAGTGAAGCTTCCTGCAGGAGCGCGGCGGCTTGCGGGGTATGGGCTTGGTGTGCGGCAATCGCGCCTATTATCAAGCCGAGAAAACCTGTAAGCCCGGCAAACATGCCGTAATAATTTCTATTATTTTGCATATTTTGTTAATAGCACAATATTTCGGGGTATGAAACAGGCGACTCTTTTATGTATTTACGTTATAATAAAAACAAAACTGGAAAGGCGTTATGGCAGGAAAATTATATATCGGCGGTGAGTGGAAAGAGGGACGGGGAGAGCTTTTCGGATCTTTCAGCCCGCATAATTACGAGCGCATATGGGAGGGCAAAGCCGCCTCCGGCCAAGATATAGACGATGTGCTGGAAGCCGCACGCGTTGCGCAGGAAGGGTGGGCGTTATTGCCGGTTGCGGGGCGCATAAAATACCTGCAAACTTTTCAGGCTGTTATTGAAGCGCGCAAGGAAGCGCTTGCGGTGGCGCTGGCACAGGAGACCGGTAAGGTGCTCTGGGATGCGCGCACCGAAATTGCGGCGATGATTGCCAAGCTCGGATTCGTCATCAAAGGGCATGAAGAGCGCACGGGAGAGAAATTCGGCGAAGGCCAGGGATTCAGGACGGCGTTGCGCCACAAGCCGCATGGCGTCGTGGCTGTCTATGGGCCGTATAATTTTCCGGCGCATCTGCCCAACGGCCACATCATGCCGGCACTGCTTGCGGGCAACTGCGTTATCCTCAAACCCAGCGAGTTGACGCCGCTGACGGCGGAAAAAGTGATGGAATGCTGGCATGAAGCAAAACTGCCTGCAGGTGTTATCAATCTCGTGCAGGGGGAACGTGAGACTGGGACATTGCTTGCCTCGCATCCGGCCCTGGACGGTTTGTTTTTTACCGGCAGCACCGATACCGGCAAGATATTAGCCAAGCAGTTCGCCGAGACGCCCGGAAAAATTCTTGCGCTTGAACTGGGCGGCAACAATCCGCTCGTTGTGAATAATGTGTCGGATGTCAAAGCCGCCGTATACTGGACAATAATGTCGGCCTACCAGACCACGGGACAGCGCTGCACCTGTGCGCGCAGGGTAATCGTTCCGGACGGTAAAAATAATGACGCCTATATCGAGGCGCTCGTGAAGGCTACCGCAAGCATCAAGGTGGGAGCGTATAACGAAACGCCCGAGCCTTACATGGGGCCGCTCATTTCCAACCGCGAAGCAGAAAGACTTCTTGCGGCGCAGGATGAGTTTGTAAAATCCGGCGGCAAGGCATTGGTGGAGATGAAAAGGCTGCGGGAAGGATTGCCCTTCGTCTCGCCTGCATTGATTGACGTCACGGCCATAAAAAACAAGCCCGACAAGGAATGGTTCGGGCCGCTCCTGCAGCTTATCCGCGTGCGCGATCTGAACGAGGCGGTGATAGAGGCGAACAATACGCGCTTCGGACTTTCTTCCGGCATCTTCACGGATAGCCGGGATGATTATGAGTATTTCCTGCAGCATGCGCGTGCGGGCGTCGTCAATTGGAACCGCCCGCTTACCGGCTCAAGCGGCAACCTGCCTTTCGGGGGATTGGGCTTAAGCGGCAATCATCGCCCTGCTGCGTATTACGCTGCGGATTACTGCGCTTATCCCGTGGCCTCCAATGAAGCGGAGAAGCTCGTGATTCCTGCGCAGCCGAGTCCCGGGCTTACGCTGTAATGGCCATCGCCACGGAAGCCAACATAGACGGGCTGGTGGGCCCCACGCATAATTATGCGGGCCTGTCTTACGGCAACGTGGCGTCGCAGGTACACGCGCTGACGATCTCCAATCCCAGGCAAGCCGCCTTGCAGGGTCTGCGCAAAATGAAATTTCTGGCGGATCTAGGCATCCCTCAACTGGTAATGCCGCCGCATCCGCGCCCCGATTTTACGACGCTTAAACGGCTTGGTTTTGAAACATTTGCAGATGCTCCGGCTGAGCTGCTACATCAACTTTATTCCGCATCTGCCATGTGGGTGGCCAATGCTGCCACCGTTTCCCCGAGTGCGGATACGGCAGACGGCAAGGTGCATTTCACGCCCGCCAATCTTATTAGTAAATTCCATCGTGCGATCGAGCCTGAGGTTACGGCACAGTATTTGAAACACATATTTAAAGGCGGGCATTTTGTGCATCATGATCCGCTGCCTGCACACAGCGCGTTTGCCGACGAGGGCGCGGCCAATCACATGCGTCTTTCTTCGGCGCACGGGGAGAGGGGCACGGAGATTTTTGTCTATGGCGGTGCGTCCCAAAAATACCCGGCGCGTCAGTCACGGCAGGCGTCGGAAGCCATCATCCGCCTGCATGGGCTTGAAGGTGCGCGTGCGATATTGCTTGAGCAGAGTGCGGAAGCGATTGACGCGGGCGTATTCCATAATGACGTCATCGCCATGAGCAACGGACCCTTACTCATTACCCATGAAAAAGCGTATAGAAATATAGATGAACGGACTTCCGGTTTTACCTCTGTCGTTATCCGGAATAAGGACCTTCCGCTTAAGGATGCGGTTTCAACGTATTTCTTTAATTCCCAACTTATAACGCTTCCAAATGGTCTCATGGTAGTGATTGCTCCCAGCGAATGCGAAGGCAATGCAGCAGCAAAAGCCTGCTTTGACAGACTTATTGCCGAGGGACATGTCGCAAAAGTACACTACATGGATGTGCGCGAGAGTATGAAAAACGGCGGTGGACCTGCCTGCCTGCGCCTGCGTGTGGTGCTGACGGAGGCAGAACGCGAAGCCGTTCATAAGGAAGCGTGGCTGAATGATACATTATATCAGGCACTTTGCAGGTGGATTGAAAAACACTATCGTGATAAACTAACTGCTGATGATTTGCGTGATGGCGCGTTGGCCGAAGAATCACAACGTGCGCTTGCGGAGTTGTCTTCGTTACTTAAAATACCCGTCGGACACCATAGCTAGGGAGCGGTATGACCTCCGAGAAAACGCCAGCTACCGCATTTAATCTGCCGTATAATCAGTCGTCGCATTACTGGCTGGCCGTGTTCACACCGGCGGAAGGCGATAATTTACGGACCGCATTGCAGGCAAAAGGCATGAAGCCGCTGAGCTGGCGTGCGAGTGCTTATACTGTACGTCTTGACCATTCGTGGGACGGGGCGTGGAAATCTGTAAAAGAGATTCTTGCCGTTCACGATACGGAGGCAAGAGCCGAAGTGGCGCTCATTCCCGGGGAGATCGAGCCCGGTCAGCAGGAATTCGATTTTGCCCGCAGGTCCGCTACGGCGCTCGATACACTGGCTGAGAGCCTGTGGCTGGGCGAGGCGATGATTGAGGATCGCATCGTCTGCTATATGCAGCCCGTGCTGGATAAGCGCGGCAAGGTGTTCGGCTACGAATCCTTCGCACGGGTGGAGAGCGAAAAAGGCGTTATCGGCGGCGGCAAGATACTTGAAGCCGGCAGGAACCTGAATGTGGAATACATCCTTGATCGCCACATGCACGTGAAGGCGATCACGTCCTTCATCTCGAGCGATCTGGAAGGCTTCCTCTTTATCAATTTTGTGCCCGGATTCATCCACCGCCCGGAGAAATATCTTGAAGGCTTGACGGAAGCGGCAAAATTTCACGGCATGCCCGCAAAGCAGCTGGTGCTCGACTTTACCCATTCGGAACTATCGCGCGATCCCGCACATGTAAAGTCGATTTTTGATTACTGCCGCTCCAAAGGCTATTCACTCTCGCTCGACGATATTTCTTCGCTGACGGTCGCAAAAAAGATTCTGGAAACCGTTCATCCGGATTTCATCAAGCTCGACATCGACCTCGTGCACGATTCGCAGGAAGCTTCGCAGCACCGCATAGTGGGTGAGCTTGTAACGCTTGCGCATAATGCCGGTGCTACCGTGCTTGCGGAAGGCGTGGAAACCAAGACGGTGTACGACGAATTACTCAGGGCAGGCGTCGATTTGTTTCAGGGATATCTTTTCTCGCCCCCCGTGGCGGTGTCCGCACTTAAAAAAGTCGCGGGATGAAGTCCGCTGTGCGGAATTGCCGGAGATCCATACTGTTTTTGTGTGTGGCGGCAGCATTGTATGTAGCTGCCATCGTTGTCGCGGGCCTTTCCGCAAAGCCGGCAGTCTCAGATTTAGCGGTAGTGCTCGGCAATGAAGTGCTGGCAAATGGCAGACCAGCAGCGCGGCTTCAGGCAAGGCTTGACTGTGCGGTCGATCTCTATCGGCGGCATCTTGCCCTGCACATTCTTGTCAGTGGGGGAGTGGGGAAGTCGGGGTTTAACGAGGCGACCATCATGGCAAAATATCTCGCTGAAAAAAATATACCCGCACAGGATGTCTTAATCGATCCGCAGGGTGTTAATACGATGGCCACAGCGTTTAATGCCGCAGCGCTGGCACAAGCAAAACATTTTAGCCGTATTCTCATTGTGACACAGTATTACCATATCCCGCGCTGTCTGCTTGCGTTTCGTAAAGCAGGCTTACTGGTGCTTTCCGCAGATTATCCGCGTTACTGGGAACCGTTCGATCTGTTGGCGACTCTGCGCGAGGCGGTCGCCTTGCCGGTGTATTTTGCTAAAATGCCGAGTAAAGAATCGATGCACAAAATTCCACTTGTGTTATAATTGCCACAGCGTTGCACAAACGGGACAAAGAAACGCGCGCAAAAACAAAACCCACTTAACGCTTTTTTAATTTACACACACTACCATAGCGCTTGAATAGAACCATGCGCACAATAAAATTATGAATGGTCGGACACTGATACTGCTGGTCGTTGCCGTTGTGGTTGCCATCGTTACGGTGGTGATTGTGAAAAACCATTCAGGCGGTGGCGGCGATGGACCGAAGGTGCTGGTTGCCGCAACCGATATCGGTGCGGGCAGTTTTATCCATGCCGATAAGGATGTCACGTGGGTTGACTGGCCGCAAAGCAGTATCTCTCCTTCCTATATCACGCCCGATACCCATCATATTGAAGAATTCAACGGCGCCGTAGCCCGTTACCCGATTGCAGCGGGCGGACCGATTACCACCACGGCCGTCGTGCGCGCCAGTGAGGGCGGTTTCATGTCTGCGGTGCTTTCACCCGGCGAGCGTGCGGTTTCCATCGCGGTGAGTGCCACCAGCGGTAACGCCGGATTCGTTTTCCCCGGCGATAAGGTGGACCTGCTGCTTACGCATAAAATTGCTGGCAAGGATGCCGGAGATTCGGTGCTGGCAAGCGAAACGTTTATCGAAAACGTACGCGTGCTTGCGATAGACCAGATGCTGGATAATCCGGAAAACAAGGCCGTGGTTGCCAAGACCATCACGCTGGAGGTGAGTCCGAAGCAAGCGGAGATGGTGAACGTGGCTACAAGCCTTGGATCAATTTCCGTGAGCCTACGTAGTCTCAACACTGCAAATAAGACCACCGACACAGCTACGCCAGCGAAGCCTGGTGACAAGGCCGCGCCGGCAGCAACACCTTCCACCACGCCTTCTGCGGCAACGCCTGAAGTAAATGGTCCGGCACCTGCAGCCGATACTCATGTGCCGGGCAGCAATTACTCCACCGATAACGACGTCAGTAAACTGATGGGTGACAAAAACGCGGTGCGTGCTAAGGTGAGCGTGTATCATGGCAGCACTGCCGAACAGATCGATTTTCATCAGGAGAACAAATGAAAATAACGCTGGGCAAGCTGGAAAGGCTTTCACACTGTATCGCGGCTATCGTGCTGCTTACGTGCATGATGACCGTACCCAGTCATGCTGCCCCCGATGATGAAGATACCGTTGTTGAAAAAGCCTATTCCATCGAGGTGAGTAAAGGCAAACTCGTCCGTCTTACCTCTCCGGCTTCTGCGGTGATTGCGGCGGATCCGGCAGTGGCCGACGTGCAAGTGGTGTCTCCTTCGCTCGTCTATATCAACGGCAAGACGGTAGGGGAAACTACGGTGTTTGCTGTGGACTCGCACGACCACGAGATTCTGCGTGCGGTCGTGACTGTCACCCATAATATCAGCAAGCTCAATCAGGCGGTGAAGTCCATGATACCTGATGCGAAGGTCAGCTTCGCCTCTATCGACGGTGCGCTGGTGATGAATGGGGAAGTCGATTCCCCTCTGCAGGCGGACGACGTGCGCCGTCTGGCCACACCGTTCCTCAAACCCAATCAGACGCTGGTCAATATGCTGCGTCCGCTGGGTTCTAATCAGGTGATGCTTAAAGTCAAAATCGTGGAGGCCGATCGTTCTGAAATGAAATCGTTCGGCATCAGCCTTCAGAATCTTACCTCTTCCGGCAGCTTCCTGTTCGGGTTTCTCCAGGGGCGCTCGATCGTGGATGCCGCCGGTGCGGTAACGCAAGCTGCGACCGCAAGCACGGTGTATGCCGGCTACCAGAACGGTAATAATAATATCAATGGCGTGATCGATGCACTTGAGGATAACGGCCTTGTCACTACACTTGCCGAGCCTACACTCACCACGCAATCGGGGCAGTCTGCAAGCTTCCTTGCCGGTGGCGAGATCCCCGTGCCTTCGGTAACGGGCAGCGGTTCGACTGCGCAGATTTCTGTCGCTTACCAGCCTTACGGCGTGACACTTAACTTTACCCCCGTCGTGCTCTCAAAGGATCGCATCAGCCTGGTAGTCGCACCTGAAGTAAGCTCTCTTACCACTACCGGCCAGATACAGGATGCAGGGTTTACCATTCCCGGCCTGCAGACGCGCAAAGCTTCAACCACGGTGGAGCTTGGCAGCGGTCAGAGCTTTGCCATAGCCGGTCTTCTTGAGAATGACCATAGCAACGACATCAGCAAATTCCCCTTCCTTGGCGATCTTCCGGTGCTGGGAACGCTCTTTCGTTCCAATAATTTCAAACACAATCAGACGGAACTTGTCATCATCGTAACGCCCTTCATTGTCAAGGCGGTGGATGCACGCACTGCGATGCGCGATCCTACGCAGGGCCTTGAGATGGCAAGCGACGCCGAACGCATTCTGATGGGTAAGCTCTATAAGGAAAAACCGGCGGGCGCAGATGGCAGCGGCGCTGCAGCGACGGACGACATAGATAGGCCGAGACTGTATGGTCCTGTGGGATATGTATTGAAGTAGGATGAATATGAAACTGGACATGAAACGTTTCGCGGCTCATACGCTTCTGCTTGCTTCGCTTGCGCTTGCGGGTTGCAGTGCTTCGGTGCCGGCTCCTAAGATGGCCCATGTGAGAACCGAGACGGTATCACATGTGATCTTATTCCATGAAGGCGCAATGCAGATATATCCGTCCGAACAGGACTCGCTGGCTTCCTTTATAAGCACTATTCCGACCGATGCCGTCTCCTATGTCGCTCTTGCGACGGATGATACGAATCCCCGTGCGGTGGCACGTGCGCGTAATGTGAGGAACTATCTCATTGCCCAGGGATTCAGCGTCAATGCCGTGCGTTTGCAACCCACTCCCGGGATTGATCCGCTTACCGTGGTGATGAACGTGCAATATGCGAAAGCGGTTTCTCCCGAGCCCTGCCCGGACTGGAGCAAGGACTCGGTTAAGAACTACGAAAATACGAACGCCAGCAACTTCGGCTGTGCCTATTACAACAACCTCATCGTCCAGCTTGCCAATCCTGCCGACTACAATAGTGGACATGGCAAGGCGGCGTATGATGGTCAGCGCGACAGCGTAATCACGGAACGTTATCTTTCCGGTACTTCGTCCGGTTCCTCCGGCGGAAGCGCAAGCTCGTCCGGTTCGTCGGCTAGCGGCGGCGGTAGCACAACGACAACGACTTCCTCACCTTAAAAAGCCTCTTTATTGCCCAGCTATGAGCAACCAAGTAAATATGTCAGCGGGCAACACCTCTAAGGATACAGCATCCAGAGTACCGTTTTTAGCCTTCACAAACGACAGCGAAAGCGCGGCGGTACTGAAGCAATTCGCTCTCAAGCAAGGGTGGGGCGAAGCTGTCATTCTTCAGGGAGACATTGATACCGCGAGCGCTTTTCTCAAGACGAATGCGTCTCCTAAAGTATTATGCGTCGATATTCCGTCGGCTGAAGCTGCACCGGCGGCACTCGATCGATTGGCGGATGTGTGCGATCCCGGAATTAAGGTTATCGTTTCCGGTAAGATCAACGAATATAGTTTCTATTGCTGGCTGGTTGAAGTGGGTATCTCCAACTACCTGCTTAAACCGTTTACACCTGCGGCTCTTGAAACCGCCTATGGAAAATCGGTGGAAGTTCCGGCTGCTGCTCACGCTCCCGCAGCGGAGGTCAAGAAAGACGGAAAGATTATCAGTGTTTTCGGATCGCGTGGCGGGGTCGGAGCTTCCACGATTGCGGTCAATCTGGCATGGCTGCTTGCCCACAAGCTGGAACAGAAAACTGCGCTGCTTGATTTTGATCCGCAGCTCGGCACGGCGGCGCTCGCACTCGATCTTGAACCGGGAAGGGGACTGCGTGAAGCGCTTGAGAAGCCTGATCGTATCGACGGGTTGTTCATGGATCGCGTTATGGTCCGGCTTGACGACCAGCTTTCCATCCTGAGTACGGAAGAATCGCTGGAGGAGAACGTTGCCGCCTCCGCTGCAGCCGCCGAGGCGCTGTTTAAGCAGACGCGGCCGAAGTTTTCACACGTCGTTGTAGACCTGCCGCGCACCTTGTCGCCCTACACACGCTATGCGCTGGGCCATTCGGATCATATCATATGCGTGACCGAATATACCATTATGGGGCTGCGCGAGTCGCTGCGCTACCTTGAATATTGCCGGGACGTGTTGAAAGTGCCGTTGCCCATATTTGTAGGCAGCCGCGTCGGCATGGCGGGAAAGCATCAGATGCCGCAGCCGGAGTTTGAGAAGGGGCTGGGCCAGAAAGTGGCGTATAATATTCCCTTTATTCTGGATGCGCATGCCGCGGCAACCGCAGGCGAACTGCTGGTGGAAACGACGAAGAATGCGCCCGCGATCAAGGCGCTGCATTCATTGGCATCACATTTTGTTGAGGGTACAGAGATAAAAGAGCCGCAAACCAAAAAGGGATTGTTTGGGCTTATCAAAGGGAGAAAATAAATGGCCATGTTCGGCCGCCGTACTACAGAGGATGCTCTGCCGACTACCGCAAGCTCACCTGCGGCCCCTCTGCCTACACCCGTAAATCCCCCGGCTGCTGCGCCGTCTGCTCAAGCTGCATCGTCCGGCGCCAACCAGTTAGCCGAAGAGCGCCTTCGTGCGCAATCCGACCATAAGCCGGCGGCAAAAAAACAGGAAGTCAGCGTCGAGCTGATTGCAACGAAAGAGAAGATCTATTCCCATCTCATGGAACAGATCGACCTTTCAACCGCTTCAAGGCTGCCGCGCGAGGATTTGAAGCGCCAGATTATTGATCTTATCGGTGAAATCGTGATGGAGCAGAAATTGCTCATCAATCACGTAGAGCAGCAGCTTCTTGCCAACCAGATCGTGGACGACATGCTTGGGCTCGGGCCGCTGGAGCCTTTACTGCAGGACGAAACCATTACCGATATCATGGTGAACGGTCCGCATCAGGTGTATGTGGAAAGCAAGGGTAAGCTTACATTGACCGACGTAACGTTCCGCGACAACCAGCATGTCATGAGCATCGCCCAGCGCATTGTGACGGCGATAGGCAGGCGCGTAGACGAAACCAGCCCTATTTGTGATGCCCGTCTCATGGACGGCAGCCGCGTCAACGTCATTGCGCCACCGCTGGCTATTCGCGGCTGCAGTATTTCCATCCGTAAATTTTCCAAGAAGAAAATTACGCTCGATATCATGGCCAATCAGGGCAATATTTCCGCCAACGTATGCAAGGTACTGAAAATTGCAGGCGCAGTGCGGCTGAACATCATTATCTCCGGCGGTACCGGTTCGGGCAAAACGACGCTGCTTAACGCCCTTTCCCAGATGATCGATCATGGTGAGCGCATCGTCACTATTGAGGACGCCGCCGAATTGCAATTGCAGCAGCCGCATGTGGTGCCATTGGAGACGAGGCCCAAGAACCTTGAGGGCGATGGCGAAATCACCATGCGTGATCTGGTCAAGAATGCGCTTCGTATGCGCCCCGACCGCATCATCTTGGGCGAGGTGCGTGGCGCGGAAGCAATCGATATGTTGCAGGCGATGAATACGGGCCACGACGGCTCCATGGGCACGCTGCATGCCAATACGCCGCGCGAGGCGCTTACGCGTCTTGAGAACATGGTCGGCATGGCGGGCATCAATCTGCCCAGCAAGGCAGTGCGCACCCAGATCGTAAGTGCGGTCAATCTGATTGTGCAGATTAGCCGCATGCGTGACGGTATCCGCCGTATTACCCATGTCACCGAACTGGTGGGCATGGAAGGAGATGTCATCGTCACGCAGGATCTTTTCCATTTTGAATTCCAGGGAGAGGATGAAAAAGGCAGACTCGTAGGGGAGTTCAAATCCACCGGGCTGCGCCCGCACTTCATTCATCAGGCGGCATATTACGGACTCGACAAAGCCTTGCTGGAGGCGATGTAATGGATAGCAAGCTTATCTGGATCATCGTTCTTGCCGTGCTGCTGCTGGGCGGGTTTTTTGCCTATTTCCTAGTAGTAGGACAGAAACGCCAGCGTATGGACCAGCGCATCGCTAGGGTTACACGCCGCAAAGGCACCATTCCCAAAAGCATGGACGCGCTGACCTTGCGCAAGGCGAAAGAAATGGGACTGCCTGTTTTGGGCAAGATCCTGCAGAGCATTACCAGCATGTCGGTGGTGCGTGAGCGCTTAGAGCGTGCCGGGCTGGCGCTTGCCCCCGATATATACGTGGGCGGCTGCGGCGGTGCTTTTTTACTGACTGTACTGGTTCTCGTGCTGCTGCACAAACCGCCCGTGGTCGTGATGCTGGTTGCTATATTCGTGGGTGTCGCGTTGCCGCATTTTTATGTAGGATTCAAAGGCAACCGACGGATTAAGAAATTTCTTTCCTTATTCCCGGATGCGATCGACTTCATCGTGCGCGGGTTACGCTCAGGGCTTCCGGTTACCGAATCCATGAACATGGTGGGTGTGGAGATGGAAGATCCCATAGGCAGGATTTTTACCAGCATGGGCGAATCGGTGCGTCTGGGCGTTCCGGTGGAGAAAGCGATGTCGGACATGGCGAAGAAGCTCCAGTTGACCGAATTCAATTTCTTTGTCACCAGCATCATTCTCCAGCGGGAGACGGGGGGCAACCTGTCGGAGATTCTCAACAACCTCTCGGACGTACTGCGCAAACGCTTTATGATGCGCATGAAAATTAAAGCCATGTCATCGGAAGCCAAAGCCTCGGCCATTATCGTGGGCTCATTGCCGTTCATGGTGGCTTTTGCGCTTTTATTCATATCGCCCGGATATCTTGATATGCTTTTTTATGACTCGCGCGGACATGTGGCGTTGGCAGGCGCATCCGTCAGTTTTACCCTTGGCATCGGCATCATGATGAAAATGACTCGGTTTGAGATATGAATATCATCTCATTGCTTACGGTAGGGCTGCAAGGTGGTGATGCCTACTTCATCATCACGGCGATAGCAGCGGTATTCATTTTGTTCCTGCTCGGCAAGAGCTTTTTATATCACAATAAGTTTGCGGTGCGCGTGAAGGCGCTTCAGGACCGCCGTGCGCAACTCAGGTCGCAGTTGCTGGCGCCCCGCAAGCGTACGCGGAAAGTAGGGCACGGCGCCAGCGTCAGTTTCATGCGCGATATCGTCAACAAGCTCAACCTTCTGCAGAAGTCGCAGATAGGAAAAATCAACCATCTGCTTATCAACGCCGGATACCGTTCGAAAGACGCGATATTCGTATTTACCTTCTTTCAACTTATCTGCCCGATCCTGATGCTGGCCGTGGCGCTCGCCGCTTCAAAAATAGATCTATCCGCGCCCTTCGCTACCCAGTGGAAACCCTTCTTTGTGGTTGGCATGGCCTATGTCGGTTTTAAATTGCCCGGCATCATGGTCGTCAATGCGCGCAATAAACGTTATTACGCGATACAGAAATCACTTTCCGATTCATTGGATCTTATGATGATTTGCGCGGAAGCGGGCTTAAGCCTTGCTGCTGCCCTCACCCGCGTCGCGCGGGAACTGGGTGTCGCTTATCCCGAGATGGCGGAAGAACTGACGCTTACTTCCATTGAGCTCGGTTTTCTTCCCGATCGAAAACGTGCGCTCATAAATCTGGCGGATCGCGTGGACATGCCGGAGATAAGAGGCATTACCGGTGTGCTTATCCAGACGGAAAAATACGGCACGCCTATCGCCCAGGCACTGCGCGTGCTTGCGGCCGAATTTCGTGAACAGCGAATGATGCGCGCCGAGCAGAAGGCGGCGCGCCTTCCTGCCATCATGACGGTACCGATGATTATTTTTATATTGCCCACCTTGTTTGTGGTGGTGCTAGCCCCTGCGATGATCAGGGTTTCCGATATGTGGAAATAACCTAATAATTGTCCGGCTTCAGGACGGGCTCGGGCAGCGGGGTTTCATCGGGCGCAACCGTCATTGTGGCCTGGGGACTGGGCGATGCCGCAGGTGAAACCGATAAAGTCGGGATCGGTACGGCTTCCTTATGCATCACGGGAGGAGGCGGGGTGGCCTCTTCTTCATCGTCTTGCACCGTCGCTTTTACGGGAGACGGAATCTCCACGGCCTTCTTCACGACAGGTTCAGGTGGCGCCATTTTTGAAACGGGCGTTGCTGCGGGAGAGGATGAAACGGGTGTTACATGCATCACGGGAGGAGGCGGGGCGGCCTCTTCTTCATTGTCTTGCACGGTCGCTTTTACAGGAGACGGAATCTCCACGGTCTTCTTCACGACAGGTTCAGGCAGCGTCATTTTTGAAACGGGCACTGCTGCGGGAGGGGATGAAACGGGTGTTACTGTGGGAGGGGAAACAATGATAGGCACGACCTCTTCGTGAACGACGACGGGGCTCACGGGCGCAGCAACGGCGGCGGGCTGGGGCTCTTCCTCAGGGAATAGTTCTTTCACCACGGATGCGGGGACAGTTGATGCTCCCGGAGTCTTTTGGGATCTCAAGCCATGCCTCTGTGCGAACATCCGGTAAAATTTAACGTTCTCTTCAGCTTCGCTCGTGGACAGGTCCTGCAGGCCAAGCTTAAGAGCGTTCTCGCTCTCGCCCTTGAGGCCGTAAGCCAGCGCAAGGTTCTGGCGCGCAATAGGAGGGGCATCGGGTGAATCAAGCATGGGCCGCAGCAGTTCAATCGCTTTATCGTACGTACCCTCGAGTATGTAGGACATGGAGAGATTGATTTTATACATCGTGCCTTCGGCCGGATCGATTTCAAAAGCCTTCTTATAAGAATTCTGCGCTTCGCCGTAGCTGCCTATCTGATCAAGCGCCACCCCCTTGCTGTTGTAGAGCAGCGGATTGCGGCTGTTGGCGGCGATTGCCGTATCCAGTACTGCAATAGCCTTTTCCGGCTCGGCTGCATTGATATAGGTATTGGCGAGCGTGCGCTCTATATCCGCGTTGTTCGGCTGGAGCTTCGAGGCGGTAATAAGGCTTTCTATGGCCTTTTGATCCTGATGATGCCGTTTATAGAAATTAGCCAGTTCCAGGTGTGCGTCGCTGGCATCGGGATTCTGTGTTGCGCTCTGGAGGAATAGTTTTTCTGCGCCCGGATAATCCCCGGCGGCTTCCGTCGCATGCGCAAGGCGGAGCGTTACTTCCTGACGCCCGCTTGAGGCGGCGGTTTTGCCGGGCTTGCCGGCGGCAACAGGGTCGCCGCAGCCCGCAAGCGATAACGCCGCGCCTGATACGAGGATAAGCCAGACAGGAGTGCGCATGAACAATGCCGCAAGGAAGGTTTCTACTTATAGACTACTGGTTTACCCTGTCTTTTGCAAGCTGCCGGTTGATGATGTCGACCACCTGTGCAAACACATCCTGCGCATCCAGATGGGAGGTATCGATAATCAGGGCGTCGTCGGCAGGGATAAGCGGAGCGACGGCGCGTCCGGCATCCCGTTCGTCGCGTTCACGCAGGTCTTCCAGCACCGATTCGTAAACCACCTCGATACCTTCGCCCTGAAGTTCGCGGTGACGTCGCCGTGCCCGCGTTTCTAACGTGGCGGTAATGAATATCTTCACCGGCGCTTCAGGGCAGACGACGGTACCTATGTCGCGACCGTCCAGCACAGCACCTGTAGGGCTTTTGGCAAAACGGCGCTGAAAATCAAGCAATATGGTTCTTACCTCAGGTATGGCGGAGATAATGGAGGCGGCCTTACCGATGCGCTCCTGCCGCAAGCGCGGATTGGACAGATCCTGTTCACTTAAGGAGCGTGCGGCATCGATGGCGTCGCGTTTATCGTATGGATTTTTGTCCGAATAGATGAGTTTGAGCCCTACCGCCCGGTAAATGCTGCCGGTATCGAGATAGGGAAGCCCGAAATGCTCAGCCAGCCTGCGCGCCAGCGTCCCTTTACCTGAAGACGCCGGGCCGTCCACGGCGATGGTAAGAGGCTGCAGATGGTGCGGGGCAGGGGCATGCGCATCGATGACGATATGGGCGCTCAGCCCGTTCATAAGCTCGGCAAAGCGCGGAAAGCTGGTGGCTATGGAAGTGCCGTCATCGATATGCACGGGCAGCTTGGCGGCCATTCCCATCACCAGAAAGCTCATGGCAATGCGATGGTCGAAGCGGGTCTTTACCGTAGCCCCGCCCCGTGGCCTGTCGCTTCCCTCCACCGTCAACGTGTCGCCTTCGACTGTCGCAGCAACGCCGCACGCAGCCAGCCCTTCTGCAATGGCCGTCAAACGGTCGCTTTCTTTAACCTTCAGCTCCTTGAGTCCTTTCATGACCGTTTTGCCTTTTGCAAAGGCACTGGCTACGGCAAGTATGGGATATTCGTCGATCATCGAGGGTGCGCGCTCCGGCGGAACCGTCACTCCTTTGAGCGCGCTGTGCCGAACATGTATGTCGGCGACCTCTTCTCCTGCATTGGTGCGCTCATTCGTAAAAACAATATCGGCACCCATCTCACGCAAGATATCATAGAGGCCGGTACGCAGCTGGTTAATGCAGACATGCGTGATGGTTATATCCGATCCGGGTACGATTAGGGCGGCAACGGCAAGAAACGCTGCCGAGGAAGGGTCACCCGGAATGCTGATAATCCTATCGGCGGGTGCAATATCCTGATGGCCGTTCAGTGTGATGGAAATACCACCGGCGGCATTCTTCTTCGTTTCAAGCTGCCAGCCGAAATGGTGCAGCATGCGTTCAGTATGATCGCGCGTGGCTATCGGTTCGATGACGGTTGTTGTTCCTGCCGTATTGAGGGCGCTCAGCAGAAGTGCGGACTTCACCTGCGCCGAAGGCACGGGCAGGGTGTATTCTATCGGCAGCGGCTGTGCGGTGCCGTGCAGGGCGATGGGCAGCTTTCCGCCTTCGCGTGCTTCAAACCGGACACCCACCTGCTGCAACGGGGTCATGACTCGTTTCATCGGGCGGTTGCGCAGGCTCGCATCACCTGTGAAGAAGGTTACGAACGGGTAGGGAGCCACCAGCCCCATCATGAGCCTTGCGCCGGTGCCGGAATTACCCATGTCCAGAACATCGGAGGCTTCGTGCAATCCGCCTGTGCCTACACCGTGAATGCGCCAATGCTGCGCTTGCCGGGATTCGACGTTCACACCCAGAAGCTTCAGCGCTTTAGCCGTATTAATGACGTCTTCACCTTCCAGCAAGCCACGGATTTCCGTGGTGCCGAGCGCTTGTGACGCAAGGATAAGGGCGCGGTGCGAGATGGATTTATCTCCCGGCACGCTTATCACGCCTGTAAGGGGCTTACAGGGTATTGACTGCATCGGAAGCAAGGGAGAAATATTTGCGGCCATTATTAAGAGCCTAGTGCTTGCAATTTAAACTGAAAAAGACCATACAAAAAATAGACAAAATAGAAAGTTCAATTATACCGGACTTACAGCAGCGCATTACTTAAGAAGATTCCTTAAAAACACGGAGTACATATTGTGATTAATCCATCCTGGGGAACAAAGCGTAATTGCCCAAGCTGCAGCGTACATTTCTATGATTTGAATAAGATGCCGGTGTCTTGCCCCAAATGCGCACATGAGTTTGACCCCTCTGTGGTTGCACGTGCAAAGCGTAAACCCGTAAGACGCGAAGCACCGGAAGCTAAGAAGGATGCGGTCGTTGCCACGGTCCTGGCCGCCAGAAAGCCGGCTGCCCGTAAAAAAGATAAAAAAGAGGCGGATATGGAAGGCACCGCCGACGGAGGGATTAGCGATATAGCCGAATTGGAAGATGTGGATGATATCGAAAGCCTCAAGGAACTGAGCGAGCTTGAAGAGATGGAGGAAGTCCCGGTTAATGGGGACGATGCTGACGATGAAGCAATCATCGATGACCTGGGAACGGGCGGAAAAGCATTGGTAGGCAACGTCGAAGAAGAGGAGGCAAGTGCGTTGGGGGAAGAGTTGGATGAGGAAGAAGAGGAATCCGCTCCCCGCAAAAAAACGAAGACAAAGAAAAAATAGCTCATTTACTCTGAAAGCGGCATGGCTAAAAAAATTATTATTACCTTTCTTGTAGTTATGCTTGCCAGCATTCTGGGCATACTCTACGCGCTGCCGACTTTTATTGATAAAGAAACCATTAAATCCCAGCTTTCCTCCTCCTTTAAGCAACTCACCGGCCTCGATCTGGAAATCCAGGGTGAGGTCAAGGTGGAGCGGTTTCCTACGCCGCATGTGCTTGTTAATTCGCTATATGTCCACAATGCCAGGGGTACGACTTCCCCCTTCCTCCTTACCATACGGCTGGCGGAAATATGGCCCAGCTACAAATCCATCTTGAGCAAGAGCAAGGGCATCAGCAAGATCAACTTTGACGGGGTTGAGGTTGACATTGAACGCCTTAAGAATGATCAGATGAACTGGCAGGACAGCAGTGTGCAAACCTCAGTTCCTGAAGGCGTGTCTGGGCTTGCCAGCAATACGAACTCAGGCCTTACGGGCACTTATTTCACCATTACGAACGGCTATCTGCGGTACACGGATTTAACCTCAAATACCTCTTCGGAATATAAGGATATCGGGATTGTATTCCTCAACGGCGGGGATAAGTCTGACAGTACTTTAAATCTTAACTTAACCTACAAGGATAGGCAGCTCTCCGTTTCAGGAAAAATGGGAAGTATCTCACATGCGCTTTCCGTGGGAGAGGTGCCGGCCAACCTGAACATTATCAGCGGCAGGAGCCATCTCAATTACGAAGGAAATGCGGGCTACAAGAATAACAAATTCACTATCAATGGAAATGTAAAGCTTGCAACGGATGACATCGTGCCCTGGGTCAGCACCATAAGCGGCACGGCGGACGAAAAACCGGTATTGGGGGTCACGTATAAGCCTCTTCCTATGGCCGCTCAGAGTGACATTACCACCGATAACGGAAAGATTATTTTTCCGAACCTCACATTGGAAGGAAACATTATCAAGGGCGGTGCCCGCATCGAAATTTCTCCGCCCTATGGCATTGATATAAAGAGCAATATAAGCTCTCTTGATCTTGAGACTCTTTTTGCCAGTAAGCTGTTTGCTCTCAAGCAAATAGCGGATCCGCTTAATGAGGCCATCAATAACAGCAACAAGGAAGCCGCGTTTCTGGTCACTCCCAAAACGTTCTTGGATGCGTTGAATCTTTCCGCGGATATCAAGCTGGATGACACGTTGTATAACCAGCAGCATATCAAGGACACGCATATCGAGTTTGATATGAATGAAGGCGAAATGACTATTGCGCAGTCCACCGCCATATTACCGGGCGGCACGCATGTCTTTTTCACGGGCCTTGGCAAAGAAGGCATCGAGGGTTTTGCGCTCGAAGGTGAGGTGGATGCTTCGGGCGACGATTTCACCGAAGCGCTTAAAATACTCAAAGCCAACGGCGCGGCGCTTCCTAATCAGGATTTCAAGCGCTTTAAATTAAAGGCGAATACTATTCTTTCCAGCAAAGAAATGCGCATGTCGGAAATAACGGCGCGCATAGAGAATATCGCTATCGTAGGGGGATTCATCGCCACGTACGGTGATCGCATCAAGCTCAATGCGGCCATGCGGATAGGCGGCCTTAACATCGACCATTTTGCCGAAATATGGGGGCTGGATAAGTGGCATGCCTCCCTGTTCGACAATACGCCGGATGCTAAATATGACAGCTTTCTTGCCCGATGGCTGAGACGCTTGGATTACGACGTTACGGTAAACGTAGCGCTTGAGCAGTACATACTAGCCGGTTTGCCACGTGAAAAGGCCGACCTGAAACTGCAGGCCACAAGCGGGAAGGTGGTGCTCAATGATCTCAAAACATCGTTTAACGGATCGCAGATTGCAGGCAGCATCGGGCTTGACGTCACCGGTTCCCTGCCGCGTCTGGATTTAAAGCTTACGACAGATGTTTTTGATATGGCCACGTTCTTTACAAAAGATGGCAAGCCTCTGCCGGAAGATGTAAAACCCCAGTTGCTGCCGGTTGCTCCACAGCCTCAGCCTCCCCAGCCGCCGCCCGTTCCTCTGCAGTCTGCTCCGTTACAAGCATCTCAACCAGTGGTGCAGGCAAGCGACATACCGCACTGGTCGCGCGATCAGTTTGATTTCCATTGGATGGAATTGCTTAACGCTACATTCCATTTCAAGTTCGGCCAGTACAAGGAAGGGCGGATCACTGCGCAGTCCCTGGACGTTCAGGGTACGGTTGAAAACCGTGCGCTCAATATCGATGCCATTACCGGCTATGTGCTGGGAGCGCAGATTGCGGCAAAGGCCACCATTACGGCGGGTAAGATTCCCTCTGCGAATATCGCTGCGAACATCAGTTCGCTTGATCCGGTGCAGATTGTGACTTTCTTCCCGCTGCTGGATGGTATGACGGGGAGGTACAACCTGAGTTTAAGGCTCGATTCGAGCGGCATTGATATGTATTCCTGGATTGCGAGTCTGGAGGGAACCATCGGTCTGGGCGGCAATGATGTGAATATTCACGGGTTTAATTTGCCCGGCGTCATACGCTCAGTCAGTTACGTGCGTACGGTCGCTGATATTTTAAATGTGGTGCGGCGTGCATTCCCGGGGGGCGATACACAGTTTTCGAACATCGAAGGGCAGTGGTCGGTGGCGGGTGGCGTGCTTAAAACTTCCAATACGCGCATGACCAATGGTCAGGCGGACGGGGTTCTTACCAGCCAGGTCGATTTGCTTAACTGGCGTATGCAGTCCAGTATCAGTCTGGCGCTTAAGATTCTTGATCCAGCACATCCGCCGGGTATGATCATCACTTTCAACGGCAGTCTTGCCAAGCCCGAAACAGCACTTGATACACGCTCGCTCGAGCGATACGTCACCAACAAAACGTCGGAACGTATGTTGCAGGAATATGGCACACAGTAATTGATGGGCTATGTTTACAGTCACAAAAGAAACAGAACTGAAGCTTGTTGATACGGTAGGCGGTATCAATAATGAAGCTGCGAGCTGGCGGGCGGTCTACTTCCGTTTCGATCAGCTGCTTGAACAATACCGCAGCGATTATCAGATACAGATTGCCGTAAACCTGTTGAATGATCTGCTGGTGGTGCATCAGGGAGGGGTATTTGTCTGTTTCGATCGCACCATCATTCTGCTGTGCCGCAATATTACGAAAGGGCAGCTTGATAAGGCGATATTTCAGTTGCGCTACCTGTTCATGGACGATCCGCTCGCCTACGATGCAGGCGGCGATGAGAATCCGGAATTTTGCCGTATTTATGATCTTGGCGTGGAATATGCCGAGTTTTATCAGTTTTGCCGTAAGAAGCTTTCACAGAATACGCGTGTCGAACAGCTTGCGGAGAATGCGCAGCGCACTGTGGCAGGGGAGTTGCCGCCGCAGAACGCTGCCCGCAGCTTTACTCCAACCCGGCTTGCGCATGTCGAGCATGATCTGAATAAAGCCGACCTGAGCCGCGTGTTCAGGCGCCAGCCGGTGTGCGCTGTCACGGCTGAATATGACGTGCGAAAGATATTCGACGAGTACTACATCCATATCAGCCATTTGCGGCAGATGTTGCGCATGGAGGCGGATTTCTTCAGCAATCGCTGGCTGTTTCGCTACCTGACGCAATTGCTCGACGACCGCATGCTCGATATGCTTATCATGAGTCCGGCGCGTTATTTTGAGACTCCTGTGAGCCTGAATTTTAATATCGAGACGATACTCTCGCGCAAGTTCCGCGAATTTGATTCTGTCATCAAGCCGCTTGTGAAGGTGCCGCTGGTCGTAGAAGTGCAGATAGGCGACGTGTTCTCCGACATAGCCGGATTCGTGACGGCGCGTAATTTGCTTCAGAAGCTGGGATACAAGGTCTGTATCGATGGGCTCACCACGCTCGGCATCACGCATATCGATCGCGAGCGCCTGGGTTTCGATCTTGCCAAGCTGCAGTGGAATGCGGATATTGAAACGGACATGGGTGCCGAAGAAAACTATTCCGTCATGCGTGCCGTCAAGAATTGCGGGCCTAACCGGGTTATCCTCTGTCGTTGCGATACGCGGCAGGCAGTGGCGTACGGGCAGGCGATGGGCATCAATCTTTTTCAGGGCAGGTTTCTTGATCGCATTATAAACCCCAACCAGAAAGTCGAGAATTAATGGACGCTCAAACGCTTGAAGGCTGTATTTTTGCGGGCTTCTTCGGCCTTTTCTTCGGTAATTTCTCGACCAGCCCGATTTATCGCCTCCCGCGCAAAGAGTCTCTTTTTCTGAGGGATCCGTATTGCGGTGATTGCAATACGAAACTTGTGCCCAAGGATTTATTTCCGGTGGTTTCCTGGCTTATGACGAAAGGCAAATGCCGCTATTGCGGTGCTTCCGTCCCCGGCACGTATGCGGGAATCGAGGCGCTTGTTGGTCTGATGTTCGTCGTAATCTATCTTAAATCGGGCTTCTCTCAGGATTTCATACTTGTGTCTTTCGGCATGACGGCACTGCTTATGATCGGTGTGATGTTGTATATCGACGATTTCTTTTCCGGCAAAACCGTCATTGCCAGCATGTTCCTGGGTGCGCTTTATCGAACGTTGCACGAGGGAACCATCTATAACGTGGCAGGCGGTGCTTTTGCCGGTCTGCTCATCGGCAGCGCCATATGGAGGTTCTCAGGCAAGAACCTGATACGCGATATTGCCGCCTTTCCGGGTTATCTCAATCTGCTGGTGGCGGCAGGCATCTGGTTGCCGTTGCCCCATTTCTTTCTGGCGTGCCTGGCCGCTGCCATCGCATGCCTGTTCAGAAAAGGCCGTCCCTGGATAGTGGAATGGACCCTCATTACCTATGTGGTAATAGATGTGTGCATGCTTTTGAACTGAGCCTTAAGGCTTTTTAAGCGCAAGTAAGCGTAAGTTTGTACGGGCCGTCGGCGGCGCCCAGCACGATTTCGTTAGCGCCTTTTTTAAGCGGAGCGATAAAGGTACCGCGGCCACGGCCTATGACGGTGTCATTGACCTTCGTGCAGAAACGGCTCCCCAGATCCGTGAGGACGAGGGCTTTATTTTCTATGGCTATTTCGCAATGCTGGCGGGAGACCCGGAGGGGATTGTCCTGCGCAGCAATTGACAGATGAACCTGATCGCGCCTGCTGGGCTCGCCGCCTTCAGGATAGCCGCCGATGCGAAAAGGCAGGCGTATGATGGGTACTTCGATGGGCTTGAACGCGCTTTTGAGTTTATCGCTGGCAGGGGCGAGCGTGATTTTGGAAATATCACCTTCCAGCACCGCATCCGCAAGGGATGCCTTCATTTTTGATTTGGTTGCTTTCATCTTCTCGAAGGCAAGCTGCAAGATGGGTTGGATGGGTTTGGGGCATTGCGAATACTGAGCATGGAATTCTTCCGGCGTCATGCTGCTCAATACCGTGGGTTCAAGCGTGCGCGCCGAATAGGGATGCAGAGCCGAGGGATCAAAAATAGCCAGTTCGCCGAATGCCTGGCCCGTTGTGATAATGCGGCTTTGCACTTCGCGTCCGTCAACAGTTGCAAGCAATTCAATCTGGCCGGAGGTAATCGTATAGACCATATCGGTGGTGTCGCCCTCCCGATAGATAAACTCTCCTGCTTCGAGTTTTTTCTCCGCCATGCCTTCTACCTATTCCACCGTCACCGATTTGGCAAGATTTCTCGGCTGGTCCACATCGGTGCCTTTAAGAACCGCAACATGGTAGGCAAGCAGCTGCACCGGCAATGCATACAGTATCGGCGCGGCGAAGGAGTCCACGGCGGGCATGGGGATGGTTGCAGCTACTATATCGGCAGCGGATGCGCAGCCTTTGGCGTCGCTGATGAGGATCACTTTTCCGCCGCGTGCCAGAACTTCCTGCATATTGGAAGTGGTCTTTTCAAACAACGCGTCGCTCGGTGCGATAACCACCACGGGAACATTATCGTCAATCAGCGCGATGGGACCGTGTTTAAGCTCGCCCGCCGCATAGCCTTCTGCATGGATGTACGAAATTTCCTTCAGCTTGAGTGCGCCTTCGAGCGCAATGGCATGGCTGCTGCCACGGC
>Ga0207130_1068_pt1 | contig 35257 bp, 36 predicted proteins | sample Alteio_BWMinHeat_16_FD_153545 | JGI IMG/M metagenome (GOLD analysis project Ga0207130, IMG submission 153545) | Enriched cells from forest soil in Barre Woods Harvard Forest LTER site, Petersham, Massachusetts, United States -... | ecosystem: Environmental > Terrestrial > Soil > Temperate forest >... | reverse complement strand
AGGACCTGGTTATGTCCCGTATCCTGTGGCTCGATGGACTTGAAGAACACAATGCAAACACGCTGGAGCGGTTCATTTATATTCACGGGACGAAGCACGAGGACAAGATTGGAACCCCGGCCAGTCACGGTTGCATCCGCATGCGCAACGCGGATGTGATCGAATTATTCACGCTCGTGGAGGAGGGCACGTCCGTATTTATACGGGAATAAAGGTTCAGCCGTATGTGTGCACGAAATCGAGAAAAGCGTTGCGTCTAACGGTTTCCGTGCCTAAAAGACGGCAGCAACTTGCTGGGAAAGGAGGCGAGATAGAATTGAAATTCCTAAAAGTGATCATGATAATGGCTGTTTTGACCGGTGCTTTGAGCTTGGGAGCATGTGCGCAGAAGAAGGAATCGGCCGCGACCACGTCAACGAGTTCCACGCACGGATACTCGAAATAGGCCGAAATTGACTGTAGCGGCGGTCTATGGCCGCCGTGAGAATGCGGCGCTCATAAAGCGCCGCTACAGTCTCTTCAAAAAGGCCAGGTCGATCGCGACCTGGCCTTTTCCTATGGCATGGTAGGAGATAGGGCGCTGGCACCCAAGGAGCGGCGCTCTCCAGAGCGCCGAACTTACCAAAACGGCGGTCTAGAAACCTCCGCTCTTTGGGTCCGCGGTCACTTTTCTTTCGATCAGTTGTCATTAGAATGCAGGAATGGAATTGCGCGGCCAATCTTTGCCTCTGACCGATCTTGCCGCCGTCGCGCTTGACACCGCGAAGGTCAAGATCTCGAAATCCGCGCGGTCGCGCATTTTGGCCTCTCGCAAAGTGGTCGATGACATCGTGGCTCGTGATGCGGTCGTGTACGGAGTAAATACCGGCTTTGGCAAACTCTCCGACGTGAGGATTCCAGCGGGCGAGTTACGGGATTTACAGCTCAATCTTGTTCGCAGTCACGCCTGCGGGATTGGGCCTCCCCTCTCCGAACCGGAGGTTCGCGCAATGATGTTGCTGCGCGCCAACGTTCTGGCGCTGGGTTTTAGCGGAATCCGTTTGGAAGTTATCGAGATGCTTTGCGAAATGCTCAACCGCGGTCTGCACCCCGTTGTGCCGGAAAAGGGATCAGTTGGCGCGAGTGGTGATCTTGCGCCACTCGCGCACCTCGCGATGAGTTTGGTTGGCGAAGGCGAGGCATTCTTCAAAGGCGAACGGATGGAAAGCGGCAAGGGACTTCGTCGCGCGCGGCTTCGACCGCTACAGCTGGAAGCAAAAGAAGGCCTCGCTCTTTTGAATGGGACGCAAGGAATGCACGCGGTCGGCGGGTTGGCGCTTTTGCGGGCGAAACGCCTGGTGCGTGTCGCCGATATTGCCGGCGCGATGAGCCTGGAGGCGCTGAAAGATACTCCGGTACCTTTCGATTTGCGTTTACAAGATGCGCGCCCGCACCCGGGTCAAAAAGCCGCTGCCAGTCACTTGCTGTCGCTTTTGCGCGGCAGCGAGATCCGGGAATCGCACCGGAAAAACGACCCGCGAGTTCAGGACGCTTATAGTTTGCGGTGCATGCCGCAAGTACACGGCGCTGTTCGCGGAGCGCTCGCCCATTGTGAACAAGTTCTCCTGATTGAGTCGGCCTCTGCTACTGATAACCCGCTGGTGTTCGTCAAAACTGGTGACGTAATCTCGGGAGGAAATTTTCACGGCGCGCCGCTGGCCTTGGCGCTGGACTACGCCGCAATCGCGTTAACTGATCTCATGACCATTAGCGAGCGACGTATCGATCGCCTTGTTAACCCGGATAAAAGTGAAGGGTTGCCGGCATTTCTGGCGCAACGGCCCGGCTTGCAATCAGGTTTCATGATCGCGCATGTCGCGGCCGCGTCGCTCTTGAACGAAGCTCGAGTCTTAGCCCACCCGGCAAGTATCGATAACGTAAGCACCTCAGGCGGCAAAGAAGATCACGTCTCAATGGGAATGACCTGCGCGTTAAAGCTGCGATCGATTGTCGATCTTGCCGAAAATCTAATTGCGATCGAGATGCTGGCTGCCGCCCAGGGTCTTGAATACCGGCGGCCGCTTAAGGGCGGTGTCGGTGTTGAGCGGGCGTTTGCCGTTGTCAGAAAAATTGCACGGGCCCTGACGGAGGATCGTCCGCTTTCCGGCGACATTGCGCGCGTTGCCGAAGCGATTCGGCGTGGTGATTTGGATAGCGGTTACGAAAAGTTATGAGTGACAAACGAATTATCCACGCGCCGCGAGGAACGGAACGAACCTGCAAAGGCTGGCATCAGGAAGCTGCCATGCGCATGCTGATGAACAATCTTGATCCCGAAGTTGCGGAAGCTCCTGATCGGCTCGTTGTCTATGGTGGAACTGGCCGGGCCGCGAGAAGCTGGGAAGCGTTCGATGAGATAGTGCGCTGTCTGCGCGAGCTGGAAAATGACGAAACGCTTCTGGTCCAGTCGGGTAAAGCGGTGGGAAAATTTCGGACACATGACGAAGCCCCACGTGTCTTGATTGCGAATTCAAATCTCGTTGGTCAGTGGTCGAACTACGCTGAATTCAACCGGCTCGAGCGATTGGGGCTGACCATGTATGGCCAAATGACTGCCGGTTCCTGGATCTACATCGGCAGCCAGGGAATTGTGCAGGGTACTTTCGAGACCTTTGCCGCGGCCGGGCGCAAGCACTTCGGCGGCTCCCTCGAGGGAAAATTCGTCCTTACCGGTGGTCTTGGTGGAATGGGAGGCGCGCAACCGCTGGCCGCGACAATGAATGGCGCCGTCTTTCTCGGCGTTGAGGTCGATCCGGCACGGATCGAGAAGCGGCTGAAAAGCGGTTACTGCGACAAGATCGCGTGGTCGCTCGATGAGGCGCTTAAATTGATCGATCAAGCGCGCCAAGATCGACAATCGATCTCGATCGGTTTGGTTGGGAACTGTGCGGAGGTTTTGCCCGAAATCGTGAACCGAGGTGTAGTTCCTGATGTTTTGAGCGATCAAACCAGCGCACATGACGCTCTGAATGGATATGTTCCGCACGGCCTCTCGCTTGATCAGGCGCTGGCGTTGCGGGCAAAAAATCCGGATGAGTACGTGAAGCGCTCCATGCATTCCATGGCGGTGCACGTTGAAGCCATGCTCGCGTTACAAGAAAAGGGCGCGGTGACTTTTGATTACGGAAACAATATCCGCGCGCAGGCAAAGAAGGCCGGCGTGGCCAATGCTTTCGACATTCCGGGATTTGTCCCGGAATATATTCGTCCCCTCTTTTGCGAGGGCTGTGGCCCGTTTCGCTGGGTGGCCTTAAGCGGCGACCCCGAAGATATTGCCCGAACAGATCGACTTGCCCTTGAGTTGTTTCCAAAGAATCAAACTCTGACGCGCTGGATGAAACTCGCGAGGGAGCGCGTTCAATTTCAAGGTTTGCCCGCGCGAATTTGCTGGCTCCGCTATGGCGATCGGGCCGAATTTGGAAGCGCTATGAACGACCTGGTGAAGAGAGGGGAATTAAAGGCGCCTGTTGTGATCGGGCGCGATCATCTCGATGCCGGGTCGGTGGCTTCGCCGAATCGCGAAACAGAGAACATGCTTGATGGCAGCGATGCAATTGCCGATTGGCCGTTGCTAAATGCGCTTGTCAACACAGCGGCGGGCGCATCCTGGGTCTCGATTCACAACGGCGGCGGCGTTGGCATCGGCTATTCGCAGCATGCCGGCATGGTGGTTGTGGCAGATGGCAGCGATACCTCGAAACGGCGTCTCGAACGCGTTTTGACGAGCGATCCTGGCATGGGAGTGCTTCGCCATGTAGATGCCGGATATTCCCGGGCGATCGATTTTGCCAAGGAACACCACGTGAAAATTCCAATGGAGCCGCAGGCGCGAGACTGATAGGCGGAATCGAGGCTTACGGACGCCATGACGCAAAAACTCATTGAATGCGTGCCTAATTTCTCTGAGGGCCGCGACCAAAACGTCATTCGGCAAATCACCGCCGCAATTGAATCGGTAGACGGTGTTTCTTTGCTCGATGTGGATCCTGGCGTAAGCACCAACCGGACAGTCGTAACCTTCGTCGGCAATCCTGATGCCGCGGTAGAAGCAGCGTTTCGCGGAATTCAAAAGGCAGCTGAGCTGATTGACATGCGCAAGCACAAGGGTGCGCACCCCCGCATGGGCGCGACCGATGTTTGCCCGTTTGTTCCGGTAAGCAATGTGAGTTGGGAAGAAGCAATCGCTTGTGCAAAACAGTTAGGAAAGCGCGTTGCTGAAGAATTAAATATTCCGGTGTATCTCTACGAAAAGGCAGCGAGAGATCCATCGCGCTCAAATCTTTCCGTCATACGAGCTGGAGAATACGAAGGCTTTTTCGAGAAGATCAAAAAAGAAGAATGGAAGCCAGATTTCGGCCCCGGCGTATTTGATGAGAAATCAGGTGCAACCGCGATTGGAGTGCGGGAATTCTTGGTCGCCTACAATGTGAACCTGAATACGAAAGCAGTGCGCAGAGCAAACTCAGTTGCGTTTGACGTGAGAGAAAACGGCCGGATTAAAACGGACGATGGCACGCCTTACGGAAAGCCTGTGCTCGATGAAAAAGGCGAACCGGTCCGTATCCCCGGAACGTTAAAGCACGTGAAGGCCATTGGCTGGTATGTCGAGGAATATGGAATTGCGCAGGTTTCCATCAACCTAACGAATATAGAAGAGACTCCCTTGCATGCGGCTTTCGATGCCTGTAACGAGGCGGCAAACAAACGCGGCTTACGCGTAACCGGCTCGGAAATCGTGGGCATGGTTCCGAAGAAGTGTCTGGTGGATGCGGGAAGGTATTTCCTGCGCAAACAGAAATGGACGGAAGGTGCTTCGGAGGAAGAGCTCATTGATATGGCGATCCGCTCAATGGGATTGAGTGAGCTGAAGCCTTTTGATCCGAAGGAAAAAATGATCGAGCTCAAAATAGAATCCGCTCCCTTAAAGAAGTCGCTCTTGAAACTGAACCTGCGCCAGTTCTGTAATGAAACACTGAGCGATTCTCCCGCGCCGGGTGGTGGTTCTGTGGCCGCGTTAATGGGCGCGTTGGGCGCCTCCTTGGGCGGAATGGTGGCCAATTTATCCGCTGGTAAACGTGGGTGGGATGAGAAGGTCGACTACTTCAGTGCTTGGGCGGTGAAGGCTCAACAACTGAAAGATGAATTGCTGTTTCTGGTCGACGAAGATACCGCTGCCTTCAACAAAGTGATGAATGCCTTTGCCTTTCCCAAGGATTCAGTGGAGGAAAAAGCCGCGCGCTCAGCAGCGATACAGCTGGCAAACAAATACGCAGCAGAGATTCCGTTGAGGGTAATGGAAACTGCATTTAAGTCCTACCAACTCCTTGCCGAAATGGCCGAGAAGGGCAACCCCGCTTCGATATCAGACGTTGGCGTTGGCCTTCTCGCATCACGTGCTTGTATTGCTGGAGCGGCGCTGAACGTACGGATTAATTTGGCCGGCATGAAAGATGAAAAACGGAAAGCAGCTCTTCAGAAAAAAGTGCAAGAAATCAGCGCTAAATCGGAATCCTGCTTTGAGCAAATCAATCAGGTTGTGGAAGGCAAGATGGGCTAAGCAAGGCTTCGTCTATCGGACGCTTTGTCGTAGCTGCAAATCGTGAATCCAGTCACAGTCTTGCACGCCTCACAGTTGGTTACTGTGGCCGGACCGGACCGGCCGCGCGTTGGCGCCGAAATGCAAGACCTAGCCATTATTCGCGATGGCGGAATGGTTATTCGTGACGGGGTGATCACTGCGGTGGGATTAAGTGACGAGATCGAGAGGAGTGCGGGCAAGGCGGAGACCATTGATGCCAGTGGATGCGTGGTGTTGCCAGGATTTGTCGATGCCCATACGCACCCTGTTTTCGCAGGAAATCGGCTCGATGATTTCGAGCGCCGCGCCCGAGGCGAAACCTACGAGCAAATTGCCGCGGCTGGAGGCGGGATTTGGTCGACCGTGGAAAAAACGCGTGCGGCCGACGATATCGATCTTTTCGAACAAGCGAAGAAGCATGCGCAATGGTTTTTAAAATGCGGGACAACCACGATAGAGGCAAAATCCGGATACGGATTGACGCTTGACACTGAGCTGAAGATTTTGCGGACGATTCAGCGAATGAATCGAGAAACGTCGCTGGAGTGCGTGCCGACGTTTCTCGGTGCTCACGCGATTCCGAAGGAAAATCGACAGACCCGTGAGCAATACGTCGATCTTGTGGTCAACGAAATGCTACCGCGTGTCGCCTCTGAAAAGCTGGCGGAGTTTTGCGATGTCTTCTGCGAATACGGTTACTTCAATCTTGAGAAATCACGAAAAGTTCTCAGAGCGGCCAGAGAGTTGGGATTGAAACTGCGAATTCATGCCGACCAGCTGACCAATTCTGGCGGGGCCAAACTCGCCGCGGACTTGAACGCGTCCACGGCCGATCATCTGGAAAAAATGGATGAAGCAGGAATTGCCGCATTGAAGTCAGCAAACGTGCAGCCAGTTCTCTTGCCAGGTTCGGTCTATGCCTTAGGATCGACATGTTATCCGCGAGCTCGCGCCATGATCGAGACCGGTCTGGCAGTGGTCTTGGCGACAGATTTCAATCCCGGATCGTCGCCGACGCCGTCGATGCCAATGGTGCTTTCACTCGCCTGCACGCAAATGAAAATGTCGCCGGCCGAGGCGATCACAGCGTCCACAATTAATGCTGCATACAGTTTGAGTCGCGGCGACAAGATTGGTTCGCTTGCACCGGGAAAGCTCGCAAACTTTTCGGTGTTCGATTGCGAAGACTATCGCGAGATCGCTTATTGGTTTGGCGTCTCACAAACGCGTGCGGTTTACGTGCGAGGCGAGCGCGTTGTCTGATTTAGAGGCGTTCGGCGTGGCGAATGCCGGCAAGGAGCGGCGGTTTCCCCTGGCGCCCCGTAGCTTCGCGAAGGAGGCAAACCGCCGTGGGCGATCTGGAAGTCGCCCTTCCTTGACGCAAGCGTCGCTACAACGCTTTTGGTAGGGTCTTCGCAGAACGGATTTGTGATCGCTCGCGCGGGCTAGGTAGCGGCGGTTCACTCCCGCAGCTGCGGGGCCATGGCGATTGGGTCAATCGCCTCTACCCGATTTGCAGAAGCCTCAGCGCTCCCGTACCATCGTCTCTCGCATGAAAGTCGAAGTTGAAAACAAACCTGACTCCATTTCAACCTTGCGGATCGAACTGCCGCCCGAAGAGGTTTCAAAGGAATGGGACGCGATTGCAGGTAGTTTTGCCCGGTTGGCCAAAATTCCGGGGTATCGGCCAGGTAAAGCGCCGCGTCGAGTTATCGAAGCGAAGTTTCGCAAGGAGATTAAGGACGAACTTACCAAAAAGCTCGTATCGAAAAGTTATCATGATGCGATTGAACAAAAGCAGTTGCGGGTCGTTTCTCTAACGAACCTTGAAGATGTTCAATTCGGCGAGGACAAGTCGATGCGCTTTCGCGCAACCGTGGTTACTGCGCCCGAATTCGATTTACCAGAATACAAAAACATTTCCGTTCAATTGCCGGACACTAAGGTCTCCGAGGCGGAAATCGATACTGCCCTGGAGCGTCTGCGCGATCAGACGGCAGACTTTGTCGACGTGCCCGATCGCTCCCTGCAAATGGAGGATTTTGCCGTGATCGACTTTGAAGGCTCGATCGAGGGCAAGCCGATTAGCGAAGTAGCGCCGCAAGCGAGCAAAAACTTGCATGGGGGCAAGAAGTTCTGGCTGCAGCTCGGACCGGATAATTTCCTGCCAAAATTCTGTGAACAGATCGTCGGGTTAAAGCCGGGCGAGACGCGAACTGCGAGCGTTGATTTCCCAGCGGATTTTCCGGTAAAGGAGCTCAGTGGCAAACAGGCCGCATACAATGTGACTCTTCGGGAAATTAAACAACGAGTGTTGCCGTCCCTGGATGACAGTTTCGCGAGCAAATTGGCGCCGGACAAAACTCTGGCCGAGCTTCGAGATGTCATCGAGCACGATCTCGAACACGAAAAAGAGCATGAGGTCGAACGCGCTAAAGAATCGCAGATCGTGAAATATTTGCATGAACACACAAAGTTCGACTTACCGCCAAGTCTTTTGCGGAAGGAAACACGGCGGGCGTTGGGGGAACTTGTGCAGCGCAATCGCGAGCGCGGTGTGCCCGATGAGATGCTGAAAGATAAGGAAAAAGAACTGGTGGAAGGCGCAGCCGGCCTGGCGGCGCACCGATTACGGACGAATTTTATCCTCCAGCGGGTAGCCGAGCGTGAGAAAATAGAAGTCTCACGTGACGATCTCGATAACCGGATTCGGCAAGAGGCGGCACGTTACAACGTTTCCGCGGAGAAAATGCGCAAAGAACTTGACGAACACGACGGCCTGAACGCACTCGCGGAACAGATTCTGCTCGGTAAGACCCTTGATTTCCTGAGGGGCAATGTTAGCGTCGAAATGACGGCAAAACCGGCTGTTCCCGAAGAAAAATCATGAGTAAATCCAACCAAAATGTATCGCAGGCCGTGCTCATTCCGATGGTCGTCGAGCAAACGGGCCGCGGCGAGCGGAGCTACGATATTTATTCGCGCTTGCTCAAGGATCGGATCGTTTTTATCGGGACGCCGATTGACGATCACATAGCAAATCTGGTGATCGCGCAACTGCTGTTCCTGCAAATGGAGGATGGCAAAAAGGACATCAACATTTACGTCAATTCACCGGGCGGCTCGGTCTCGGCGGGCCTCGCCATTTACGACACCATGCAATTTTTGACATGTGACGTAACGACCTATTGCCTGGGCATGGCCGCGAGTATGGGCGCGGTGTTGCTGTGTGCCGGCACAAAGGGCAAGCGTTTTGCCCTGCCCAATTCGGACATCATGATTCACCAGGTGCACGGCGGAGCGCAAGGTCAGGCCAGCGACGTGGAGCGCCAGGTCGATTACATGTTCAAACTGAAGAAGCGGCTTATCAAGATTATCTCCCAACATACGGGCAAGTCGGAAGATCAAGTGCGTCTGGACTCGGACCGGGATTATTACATGTCCGCGGCCGAGGCAAAGTCCTACGGTTTAGTCGATGAAGTGATCAAATCCCGCAAAGAAGTGAAGCTTCTGGATGGAGCGACATCGCCCGCGGCGGACCGGGCAGCGGCGGTGGCGGAGGCCGCCTTGCCGCGCAAAGTCGAGGAATAAAAACTGCTCCCAAAAGGGCCGAATATGGCGCGTGCCTCCAACCTCACAATGTGCTCGTTTTGTGGCAAGAGCCATGCCGAGGTTCGTAAGCTAATCGCCGGGCCGGGCGTTTACATTTGCGATAGCTGCATCAACGTTTGCAAGAGTATTCTCGATAAGGAGTTGAACGAAGACGCTCGGCGCCAATCCTCCAATATTCGTGTGCCCAAGCCGGCGGAGATCCGGCGCTTACTCGATCAATATGTAATTGGCCAGGATGTAGCCAAAAAGACGCTTTCGGTCGCGGTCCATAATCATTTCAAACGCGTTCTTGTGCCCGCTCCGCCCGCCGGGGATGGGTCGGCGGCTTTCCAGCCGGATCCGCTGGCGGACGTTGAAATCGAGAAGAGCAATATTCTTTTAATTGGCCCGACCGGCTCGGGTAAGACTTTGCTGGCAAAGACGCTGGCCAAGATTCTTGATGTTCCATTTTGCATCGCTGACGCAACCACTCTCACCGAAGCCGGCTACGTAGGTGAGGATGTTGAGAACATCATTTTGCGTCTCTTGCAGAATGCGGATTACGATGTGAAACGCGCTGAAATCGGAATCGTTTACATCGATGAGATCGACAAAATTGGGCGCAAGACGGACAACGTCAGCATCACTCGCGATGTCTCGGGCGAGGGTGTGCAGCAGGCGCTTTTAAAGATCCTGGAAGGCAGCACGTGCAATGTTCCGCCACAAGGTGGGCGCAAACATCCACACCAGGAGTATATCCAGGTGAACACGGAGAAGATTCTCTTCATCTGCGGTGGCGCCTTTATCGGGCTCGACAAGATTGTGCAAAAGCGGATCGGCCAAAAAGTAATGGGCTTTGGCAGCCCCACACTCGAAGTCGAGGATGCACTGCGAAAGCAAGCGGTGCGACATGTCGAACCGGAGGACCTGCTTTCTTTCGGGATGATTCCGGAGTTCATCGGTCGTCTGCCGGTCGTGAGTTCGCTCGACGCGCTGACTGAAGACGAAATGGTCTCGATTCTGACTGAGACGAGGAACGCGATGATCAAGCAATACACCAAGCTTTTCTCGATGGAAGGTGTTCGCCTTACCGTCACCAAAGACGCCCTTCGGGCGCTGGCCGCGCAAGCTGTCACCAAAGGTACGGGCGCGCGCGCGTTGCGTTCGATGCTCGAGCGTATCATGCTCGACATTATGTATGACGTGCCCAGCCGCGAGGATATCGCGGAAGTCACGATCAATCGGGCGGTGGTAGAGGGCAAAAAACTGCCGCTCGTTCGCAAGAAGCAGGACAAAGACGCCGCTTAACTGGGCGGAAGCAAACGTCCAACGCCCAACGCTTAAGTCAGAGCGCACCGGTAGCGGCGATTGACCTGAATCGCCGCCTATAGCTCCATTCCTCTGTGGATTTACGAGGATCAGTTCTATCTCTGGCGTAGAATGTGACCGCGTTGCTTGTAGCTAGGAACGCCATTTCTGATTCCCTCAACCACCCAGCTGGCCGGCATTGATCCGATCACATCAACGTGTTGTGAGCTAACGGTCGTTTTTCCGCGTATGAATTCCGCCGCATCCCTTTCGAATTCGGCGCGATCTAACTTCCAAAATACCGTCAATGCGTAGGCACGAGCTTGGGGATTGCCATGTTTCCAAACGTAACGAAAATCTTCGAGCGCTGTTGGGGACTGCAAAATCCTGTTATAAAGGTTTTGGCCTTCGGAAATGTGACCCGTGCCAAAACCGATGGAGCCAAACGAAAAATTGTCGACGTCAAGCATCTGCCGAACTGAAAGGCTTTGGGTGAGGCCGGTGGAAGCCGTGGCGATGAATGTGATAACGAGCAAACTAACAAATGCGCAGCGTCTATGGTTACGCATGCGTCCCCAATTCGACATCGCCCAGATCATAAGCGTGGACTGATTCGGAACCAAGAGATTGAAAACGATTCTCATCAATACTGGCACTGAGCTACTGCTCGGAGATGTGCAAGACGCGCATCTGGCTTTCATCGCTAAGGAAATTTTTCCGCTTGGGTTACGCATCGAAGAACAGCGAACAGTGCCGGACGGCAGGGGCATCCGATCCGCTCTCACGGATTTATTTCCACGCGCCGAGATCGTTTTTGTTACGGGTGGGCTCGGGCCTACCACTGACGACGTTACGCGTGAGATCACGGCAGAGCTGTTGCGGCTGAAATTAGTCTCAGACGAGCGCGTTATGACGGCGATTTTGCAGAGGTTTGCCAAACGCGGCATTAAATTCACCGAGCGGGTTTCGCGACAGGCTTACGTGCCCGAAGGCGCTGAGGTTTTCCTGAACGAAAATGGGACGGCGCCTGGGCTCTATTTGCGGGCAAACATCAACCCGCCATTTCATTCGCCGCACCTCTTTTTGTTGCCCGGACCTCCGCGTGAGCTCCAACCGATGTTTCGAGAGTCCGTCATCCCGAAGTTGCGCTCGATGGCGTCGACTTCGCCGCTGTTCGATCGGCGAATGTATAGAATCGCGAAGATGGGCGAGTCATTGGTGGAACAGGCAATCGGCGAAAAGGTTCTTGCTATTCCTGGAATCGAGCTTGGTTATTGCGCACGGCCCGGAGAAGTTGATGTCCGAATTATTGGTGACCCGGCTGCGGTCGAACGCGCCGACACGATCATCCGGTCGTTACTTGGGCCGGCGATCTTCTCGAGCAACGATGAGACTCTCGAGGAAGTGGTCGTGAAACTTTTGGTCGAGCGAAAAGAGACATTAGCGCTGGCGGAATCTTGTACGGGTGGACTGCTGGCGGATCGGATCACAGATGTGCCGGGCGCCTCAGCCGTTTTCGTCGCGGGCTACATTGTTTATGCGAACGAATCGAAGATGGACGTTCTGCAGGTCGATTCCGCGCTGATGGAGCGACACGGTGCGGTGAGTGAAACTGTCGCGCGCGCTATGGCCGAAGGTGCGCGGATGCGCGCCAAAACAACCTACGCTCTGTCAACCACGGGTATCGCCGGGCCCAGCGGAGGCTCGCCAGAAAAGCCTGTTGGTACCGTTTTCATAGCGCTCGCCGCAGCAGGCTCCAAGACAACCGCTCGGCAACTCTTCTTCCCGAGCGACCGTGAAACTTTCAAACAACTGACTGCGCAAGCTGCTTTAGATCTGTTGCGCAAGACGCTAATAAAAGGTAGCGGCGATTGACCTCAATCGCCATGGCGGTTCGGTGAACCGCCGCTACTGACCATCCCGGAACGGGGTCAATATGATCTGGTAATGACGCGTTTTCTTCGAAAGCGGTTAGACCACACCAAGCATTTTGCTGGGAGATTTGGCGCAACATATTTCATTACCATTTGCACACAACCGCGCGGAATGAATCAATTCTGCCATGAAAAAATAACGATAGTCTTGTTCAAAACCGCAAGGATCTATCATGAGCAACAAAAGTGGCATCTGAAATTTCTTTTGCTTATGCCGGATCACGCACATGCACTACTTAACTTGTCCGGTGATATTTCGCTATCAGAGCTGATTCGTGATTATAAGCGCGCCACCGCGAGGATCTCAGGTGTCAGATGGCAGGGAAGTCTCTTCGATCATCGACTTCGACACGATGAGAGCGCAGCTAAGAAATATGACTATTCAAAATCCGGTGCGTGCTGGTTTGATCGCACCAGAAGATAAATGGCCCTACGTTTTAACTGCCGCTGACCTCAATTTGCCGCTGGGTAGCGGCGATTGACCCAATCGCCATGGCGGTTCGGTGAACCGCCGCTACCAAATGGGAGGGGCGACCTCTGTGTCGTCCCAAATATTAGGGACGGGGACAGAGCCCATCCCTCCGTTTCTCGAATCCTACGGTAGAAGCGATTGACTGAATCGCCGGTGTACCGCACCGCGGGACGCCGCACCGCCGGCGGAACTGCCTCAATAATCGCCTACATCGACCGGTGTGCCGACTTTGACGTGATCGTAAAACAATTTCGCGCCTTCCGACGACTCGCGGATACAGCCGTGCGAAGCGGGATAACCCGGCAAAATCCCGATGTGCATGCCGACGCCGTCCTCGGTTAGACGCAGGAACCATTTCATAGCCGCACCTGCAAAATGTGTTCCGCTGGGCGCTGAATCGATTCGCGCGCTCACTCCCGCGCGCACAACACGACCGGACTGATCCACGAAATCACCGTAGAGACTGGAGTGATGATTTGGATCTTTTTCGAGCACACGCATGTGGCCAGTCGGGGAACTGTGGCCACGCTTGCCCGACGAAATTGGACCGTCGGCTGCGATTTGTTCGCCAAGCATCAAATACGCGCGCTGTTTTGGGATCGACACCAAGATGTGCACATTGTCGGTCGTAAGCTGTTTGAGCACCGATTGATTGATTTTTAGTGGCTCCTGTCTGCGAATAAGATCGGACGCTTTGCGAAGAGTTTGCGCCGGGGGAGGAGTCGGCCGGAGCTGCGGCCGTATCTGGGCGCTCGTGAGAACGGTGGTGACGATCAGGGCAAGTGCGGAGAACGATGTGGAACGCTTTGACGCCATGGATTAGCCTCGACTGTAGCTGTTTACGCGATGAATCCAACCCGGAAGCCAGCGCGATTCTTTTCGTTCGCGAGGCGCGTTCTGAACGCGACGCGTTAATACCTCCGCGGCCGTGCGTGAGAATGCCTCAACCGAATCCGTATTTGTGTCGGGCATTTCTTCAAGAACTTGGAGCAACCCCCAACCCTGGTCGCGGTAACGCTCCGTATGCAATACGCCTTCTCCCTTAAAATTCACATAGTCGGCAAGGGCAAAACATCCGCGTGCCGAATCGGTGAGCCGCTGGAATTGTCGCTGGACTTTGGCACGGCTGGATGGAGCTGTTTCCTGAAGCATTTTGGGCAGCGCTTTTTGCAGTCGATTGACCATGAACTGCGCCTGAAGGTCAACCGTATCTACGAGAAATTGTCGCAGCTGCTTCATCTCGGGTGTTTGCTGCGCGCGAAGAAATTCCGTTCGCGATTTCCAGGGGCAATGAAGTTCACCCGTAGCTAGAAGCAAGTTTGGCAACTTGGCGCCGCGAGCGGCGATGAAGCTTGCAAGCTGCGGAAAACTTTCTTCAAAGGGACCCGGCATACCTTCCGGATACCAGATAAAATGACCAATGCCCAACGATGCGAAATTCTCACCCGAATTCCAAGAAGTGAGGCCCGAGATAGTGCCATTACATTCGTTTTGCCAAATCTTTTTGCCAATTCGCATGGCCTCGGCTTGGGACAGATTGATGGCGCAAGGGGCTGGTTCCGATAGCGTTAAGAAAAGAACGCCAAAAAGAGAGAAAATAGGCCAACAAGGGCTCTGTCTTCTTGACGGAATCGGTTTATCCATTAGCGTGCAACTTTCTGCCGCGCCGGGTTTAAAGCGCAACCGTTTTCCGAATTCCACTCTATGAAATATTTTATTGCCACCTTTGCCACTCTTGCGCTGGCCATGCCTGTTGCGGCGCAAGAGAAGTCGTTCCAATTTAAGGATCTTAAGGACAAGGCCAGCTACAGTATTGGAGTGGACATCGGCATGAATTTTAGGAAGCAGAACATGGACCTAAATCCCGATGCGCTAGCAGCAGGGGCAAGGGATGCGCTCAATGGCAAACCGCAGGTCGGTCCAAATGACATTCGGGAGATAATGACACAATGGCAACAAGAGCTTACCGAGAAACAGAAGACTATGGCTACGAAAAATCAGACGGATGGTGAAAAATATTTGGCCGAAAACAAGAAGAAAGAGGGGGTAAAGACAACCGCGAGCGGCCTGCAATACAAGTCCATCAAAGAAGGAGCGGGTTCGCAGCCGAAAGCGACCGATACCGTGACCGTCAATTATCGCGGGACGTTGATCGACGGGACCGAATTCGATAGTTCGTACAAACGCGGCGAAACTGCAACTTTCCCTCTTAATGGGGTAATTAAAGGGTGGACCGAAGGGGTCCAGTTGATGAAGAAAGGATCTAAGTATCAGTTCGTTATCCCGTCGGGGCTGGCCTATGGTGACCGTGCTATGGGTCCCGATATTGGACCAAATTCGACTTTGATTTTCGAAGTGGAGTTGTTGGACATCAAACCACCGGCGGAGAGCGCCTCTTCGCCTTCGCCGTCCGCGTCGGCGAAATGATGTAGCGGCGGTTGTGCCAACCGCCGAACCCCAGGCGCTCGCCGTGGGAAGCGCCTCTGCGCTAAGCCGTCGCGGCTGATTCCCATTCGATCCGCGGAGCGTCGCCCCACAAATCCTCCAGGCTGTAGAAACCGCGTTTGTCACGGTGAAAGACGTGAACCACCACTTGTAGATAATCGAGGACAATCCACTGGCTGACTGGGAAGCCGTCGATCGCAACCGCGCGAATGGCGTGATCCGCTTTCAAGCGCGTCTCAATCTCTCCGGCAATTGCCTTGAGGTGCGGTTCGGAAGTTGCCGAGCAGATGACAAAAAAGTCGGTGAAGCTGGATATTCCATGAAGATCCAGCACGACGATATCCTCCGCCTTTTTGTTGGAGGCGAGTTCGGCGCAAGTTTTCGCTAGGTTCTCCGCGGTTATTTCACTTGCTCCCGATAAAGGTTCCCCTGGCCGATGATTTCGTCCACTGCTGGTGGTACGAGATAACGAATTGATCGGCCCAACGCAACTCTCTTTCTTATCTCGGTCGCGGAGATGTCGAGCTTGCGGCGAACGGTTGGAAATGAGTGGTTGCCTTGCATGCCGGTTCGATCTAGAACGATAAACTGGACCATCTTTTCCAGTTCATGGAAGCGATGCCAGTTGGGCAGCTGCGCCACGTTATCCTCCCCGATGAGACAATAAATCTCGGCGTTCTCCTCCCGCTGTCGAATTTCTTCCACAGTGTCGATTGTGTAAGAAGGAGGCCTTCGTCTCAGTTCGCAATCATCCACCGAAAAACGACTCTCGCCTTCGATTGCTGCCTTCACCATCGATAATCGCATTTCGGCGCTGGCAACGGGAGCATCTTTGAGCGGCGAAATCGCAGCGGGAATGAAAATGACTTTCTCCAGATGGAGCAATTCCAGCGCTTCCCGGGCAAGGATCAAATGAGCGTGGTGAATCGGGTCAAACGTGCCGCCGTAAATGCCGATCTTTCTCAATGCAAAAGAGTCTCTAAAAAAGGAGATAGGGCGTGCCAGCGCAGAGACACAACGAAAGGACCTCGAGCCGCCGAAGTTTTTTGTTTTCTGCTCGTGGGATCGACATCTAAGTTGGGAAACTATGGAGAGCGATTCGCTCGGTCAAATAATCCTTGATAGGGATGGTCTGCTGGGCTATCCGGGTTTTCGAGGAGCTTGGGGAGGCGATTCGTGAATGCGAAATCGCTGGGCCAACTCATTTTGACGGGGGTTCCAGGCAAGGAACTCGATGCGGAAACAGCGGCCTTGTTTCGTCGAGTCCAACCGGGCGGATTTATTCTCTTTGGACGCAACATCGAAAGCGCGGGTCAACTGCGGAAATTAATCGATGACTTGCGCGACTTGAGCGCGATCGAGCCGATTATCACGATCGACCAGGAAGGCGGACGCGTTTCGCGTTTGCGTTTGATTGGCAACGAGCCGCCAAATGCGCAGCAGCTTCGCGAGAAAGACAATGTCGATCTCATCCGCCAGCATGGTGACATCACCGGAAGATTGTTGCGCTTATTCGGTTTCAATCTCGATCTTTGCCCGGTGCTCGACATTTCATTCGATGACGACGCCGATAATTCGTTGCGCGGGCGATGTTACGGGAAAACGGTCGACCAAGTCGTTCGCAACGCCAGCGCGTTCAATGGGGCGATGCGCGAGCAGGGGATCGCTAGTTGCGGCAAACATTTCCCGGGTTACTCGGCCGCGACCATCGATGCGCACCACGATCTTCCCAAGATCGAGCGAACACGTGAGCAGCTGGACGGCGAGGAATTGGGAGTGTTTCGGGAATTCATTGGTAGCGGCGGTTCACCGAACCGCCATGGGTCTGTGCGTGATCACGCGGGAATTGAGGCGATTGAGGTCAATCGGCCCTACCTCAGCGAAAACATCGTCGACAGCATGATGATTTGTCACGCTTGGTATCCATCTTTCGAGGCATCGAAAATCCCGGCATCATTGTCGAAGGGGGTTGTGACTGAGCTGCTGCGGGAAGATATGGGCTTTAATGGACTGATCATGACAGACGACCTCGATATGGGCGCGATTCTCAATGAGTACAGTCTCGAAGAAACGATTCGGCTCGCCATTGCCGCCGGCGACGATCTTGCCATGATTTGCCACCGCGTGTCGGCGATCGAAGACGCGCATCGCACCCTCGCGGCTTTGCCGTCCGATCAGGTCGAACGTGCCCTGGCGAGGGTGGCGCGTTTTAAGACACAGCTCGCGCCGCCTCACGAGTTTTCCGAATCGGCTTTTCGTAGGATTGACGACGAGATTTGGGAGCTGCGCGTTGCCGTTCTAGGTCCTGAACGTGCCGCCATCCTTAGCCCCGAAGACGGGAAACGCTCTCCCGTCGAAATTTATTAGCTCTAAGCTGGTTTCGGCCTAAGCAAAATGTCCCGGCCGACCAAATAAAGGAGAAGGCAAAGGAGAATGAAGGGAAAGGTGGCGAGCAGATCGGCATTTGCGCCGTTGAAGAACGGATTTTTTGCCGTGGCCCAGTCTTCGATTCGTTTCGAAAGATCGACAAGACGGGCGGGTCCACCCTGCATGATCGCGATTACGATGCCGGCGAGCGCGCCGCCGGCGATATAACCGGAGGCCAGCAGTACGCCGGGACTCTTGTCCCCTTCAGCTATCATTTCGGTCTCGGACAAGTTTCTGTGGCGGAATTTTACGCGCAGGTAACGATCGACCAGCCAGCGGACGATTCCGCCGATCCAAATCGGGCTCGATGAGGAGAGCGGAAGATAAACACCGACGGCAAAGGCCAGCGATGGAATGCCGCTCATCTCGAGCACGATTGAAATCATGACGCCAAGCAACACCAGCGCCCATGGAAGTTTCCGGCTCAGAATTCCTTTGATGATGTACGACATCAACGTCGCTTTCGGCGCGTCGAACTTTTGCACGGCCGAACCGTCTGGTCGCATCCGATGCGTCCCGTTTATTCCAGGGTCGACAAGGTACACTGGAACACCTTGGTCATCGACGAGATAACGTTGCGCTGCGGCCCCCTCCGCGTCGTTGCGTTGCCAAACCCGATAGCTGTTCTGATCGGAGCGAGCTTGCGGGCCTTTCAATTTTTCCAGTGGGAGCTGCGATGGATTCTCAACGCGAAGATCGGCCGGAAAATTTCTTTTAACCTTGTAGGCAACCTGATCATTCTCACCAACAAGATATTCTCCCGGGTCAAGATTCGTCGAGCTGTTAGTGATCTTGAGCAGGCGGTAATTCGACTCGTTCGGTTTGAGTTTTTCGTCGAACGGTTGCAGCGCGACGCCAAACGGCGAAGCCACTTGGCTCGAAACTGGAACGAAGGTTGTCGCAGGCACATATACGGTGGAGGCCTGGTTCAATTGCAAAAGTATCGGACCGAGCGCAACGGCGGAAGCCAGTGCGCCGGCCAGGATCGCGATTTGTTGAAACTTCGGTGTCGATCCGACCAGAAATCCCGTTTTCAAATCTTGCGAGGTCGTGCCCCCATTCGACGCAGCGATACAAACGATGCCGCCGATTGAAAGTGCGGTGACGAAGTAAGTTGGTCCTGTCCAGCCGACGATTAGAAAAATCAAACAGGTGAAAAGCAGTGTCGCCACTGTCATTCCCGAAATCGGGTTGGATGATGATCCGATTTCGCCAGTCAAACGCGAGGATACCGTGACGAAGAGGAAACCGAATGCGACGATCAGGAATGCCCCCAGGATATTCCACTGCAGATTCAATGTCGGGACCGCGATCATGATCGCGATGAGGGCGAGGCATCCCCCAATGACAAGCCGCATTGATAAGTCCTGATCGGTTCGGGGCGCATTGGCGCTGACCGCATGGCCGCCGCGCAAGTCCGCCAGGCCCCCGCGCAGTCCGTGCCAGATCGTGGGTAAGGAGCGCAGTAGGCTAATGATTCCGCCAGCCGCCACCGCGCCGGCGCCAATGTAAAGAATGTAAGCGCCGCGAATATCGTTCGGGCTCATCTCGCTAATGGGAATCGTTCCCGGTGCAATGGCGCCCGTGGTGTGTTCGCCGAAAAATTTGATCGCCGGAATCAAGACGAGGTAGGCCAGGACACCACCCGCGCACATAATTGAGGCAATCCGCGGACCGATGATATAACCGACACCCAACAGAGCAGGGGAGATTTCAGCTGAAATCGAGCCGGCCTTGAAGGGTGCGGCAAAAATTTTCTGTGGCGTGTCTTTCCACATTTTGAACGCGCCCATGGCCGCTTGATAGAGCAAGCCAATCCCAAAACCGGAGAAGATTACCTTGCCGCCACCAGCCGCTTCTTCATTCACGATCGCGGCGTTAGCAGTAGTGTGCGTTTTGTCTGCTACCGCAATTGACTCCTTTGAAGCTGCCGCTTTGAGAACTTCAGCGCACGCTGTGCCCTCAGGATACTTAAGCAATCCGTGTTGATCGACGATCAACGCGCGCCGCAGCGGAATCATCATGAGAATTCCAAGCAAGCCGCCGAGGATTGCCACCAGCATGACGCGCGCGATCTCGAGATCGAACCCGAGGATCATGATCGCTGGCATGGTAACGCCAAGACCAAAGGCGATGGATTCGCCGGCCGAGCCGGCCGTTTGCACGATATTGTGTTGCAGGATCGTCGCATCACGCAGGCCAAATTTTGAAAGCAATCGAAAGAAGGTGATCGAAATAACGGCAACCGGAATCGAGGCGCTCACGGTCAAACCGACCTTGAGAACAAGATACAGAGATGAAGCGCCGAAAAGCATTCCTAGAACAACGCCAGTGATCAACGGAAGCGGTGTCAATTCCGGCAATCGGACCGACGCTGGCACATACGGCCGGAAAGCAGCGGCCAGCGGGTTCGTCGGGCGTGCGCCGACGATATCAGGATATTCGATCGTCGGGCTCGTTGATTCGACGGTCGGCATGACTAAAGACATTCCAGATGGATCGCGCAAAGCGCAAGCGCCATCTGTAATGGAGGGACGTGCATAGCTAGCTGTGGGGATTATTCCTCAGCGTCGCGCGATTGACGGCGCTATGCCAAACCAATAACTTCCGGCCTTGCACCCAGACCTAGAACAACTGCTCGTTCTTCAAGATCGACAACAAAGAATCCGGCAATTTGAGAACGAGATAAGGACGTTACCGCTGCAAAGGAAAAATCTCGAAGCGCAATTGGCCGCCACCGTTGCCGGGGTGGAAGCGCTTAAACAAAAAGGGCGACAGGTGGAGATTGATCGCAAAAAACTCGAGCTCGATGTTGGAACCCGTACCGAAACGATTGCACGCCTTCGGACCCAGCAGTACGAAACGCGCAAAAATGATGAATTTCAGGCGATGGGCCACGAAATCGAGCGCTATGAAAATGAGATTCGGAAGATCGAGGATGAAGAACTCGAGTTGATGGTTCAAGCCGATAAGATCAAAGCTGAACTTGAGGAGGAGCAGAAAAAGGCCGCAGCTGTGAAAGAATCAATCTCGCGGCAGATGAAAAACCTGGAAGAAAAATCCAGCACGTTGGAAGCCCGCTTACAAGAGGTGACAAAGGACCGCACCGAGCTCGCAACAAAGATCGACGAGGATTTGTTGAATCGTTTTGATCGGCTTTTCGCCAGCAAGGGCGACGCCGCTGTGGTTGCACTTGAACATGAGGTCTGCACCGGTTGCCACATGAAGGTGACAACGGCCACGTCGATGCACGTAAAAGCGGGGAAGGAGATCGTCAGCTGCGAGCAATGTGGCCGAATCCTCTACGCGGCGGAGTAATGGTTTTAATGTGGGAGGGACCTTAGCGTCCCGACTTGAGTCGGACAACCAACGATCGCGGCACTGAGGCTGCTCCCACATTTATTTCAAACGTTGAATCGAAAGAAAATTACGTCGCCGTCGCGCACGATGTATTCCTTTCCTTCCACGCGTAGCTTTCCCGCTTCGCGAGCTTTCGCGATGGAGCCTAGCCGAACAAGATCGTCGTAATCGATCGTTTCAGCTGCGATGAAGCCCCGCTCAAAATCCGAATGGATCACGCCCGCCGCAGCGGGTGCTTTGTCATTGGCATGAATAGTCCAGGCCCGTGTTTCCTTTCCCCCTGTGGTCAAAAAAGTGCGCAGGCCTAGTAGGTGATAAGCCGAGCGGATTAACTCGTGCACGCCGCTGTCCTCGATTCCAAGGCCGCGAAGGTATTCCAGGGCCTCGTTTTCGCCGAGATCGACAAGTTCGCTTTCGATTTGCGCGCTGATCACGACAGCCTCAGTTCCGAAATGATGGCGCGCGTAATCCTGCACTGCCTGGACATGGCGCGTTGCCGCATTTGTCTTATCATCAGAAGAGATCGCGCCAAGGTCGGCTTCAGCGACATTGCAGGCAAAGAGTGTCGGTTTGGACGTCAGCAAGAAAAAGTCTCGTGCAATTACTTTCTCTTCCGGAGTAAGGTTGGCTGTGATTGCCGGCTTGCCCGCATCCAGATGTGGCAAAAGCTTTTCGATAACCGCATTTTCGGCCTTCGCCGTTTTGGATCCGGCGCGGACTTCCTTTTGCAAACGATCTCGGCGCTTTTGCAGGGCGGCCAGGTCAGCCAGCACCAATTCAGTATTGATAACCTCAATATCGCGAATCGGGTCAATTGACCCACTGACGTGATGAACGTCGCTGCTTGCAAAACAGCGGACCACCTGGACGATCGCGTCGACTTCACGGATGTGACTCAGGAATTGATTGCCGAGTCCTTCACCCGTGCTCGCGCCTTTGACGAGACCAGCAATGTCGACGAACTCGATCGCGGTCGGGACAATTTTTTGTGAATGCGACAGCTGCGCAAGCTTCTCAAGACGCGGATCAGGCACCGTCACGATGCCCAGGTTCGGATCAATCGTGCAGAATGGATAGTTGGCCGCGGGCGCCTTATGCGTACGGGTAATAGCGTTAAACAGCGTTGACTTACCGACGTTCGGCAGCCCGACAATTCCAGCGCTTAACATGGTTTCTCTGTAGCGGCGGTCTATGACCGTCGCAAAAATTCTTTACCGAAAATAATAATGCGACGCTCATAGAGCGCCGCTACGATCAAAATCGGGCCGGCGGGATTTGAACCCACTACCTGTCGCTGCGGCGACCGCGCTACCGGTCTAGCCGGTCAAGTTCATCGCGACTCCTTCTGTCATTCCGACCCAAGTGGGAGGAATCTCTTACAATTGACCAGAGAAAAATGAGGGATGTCTTCCCGCGATGGCGGGACTCGACATGACAAGACTCCGTTCGGGATGAAAGAAGATGCCGATTCGATTGTCAAAAAGATGGTCGGGCCGGCGGGATTTGAACCCGCGACCTCTTGAACCCCATTCAAGCGCACTACCAAGCTGTGCTACGGCCCGTTAAGTCCGGATTATGACTCTGGCCAAGCGCGCTCGCCAACGAAACTTTCTTGGAAGGGTAGCGATGGCGCGCTGCGCCGTTCGACCGCTGACTTGGTAGGCGGCTCGACTCGCACAAGACGGACGCCCCTGTGCGGCGCCCCTACCCTTCCCAAGCGCCGAGAAATGCATCGATCAACTCGGGCAGTTCGTCACTGTAGCCACCTTCGAGTGCAGCCGCAGTCGGAATTCCAGTCTCAGCCAGCCACTTTCCGAACCTCGCAAAATCGTCAATCTCAAGTGTCATCTGGACGAGTGGATCACCGGCATAACCGTCAAAGCCGGCGGAAACGAGCAACAATTCTGGTTTTGATAGGAGAAGCTTTTGCAACGCCCGCTCGATCGCGTTGACGTATTCGGGGCGCGGCGTCTCAGGCGCGACCGGATAATTGTCGATGTTGGCAAAAGAAGTGAGCCCTGTGCCAGGATAAGCGGGCGATTGATGAATCGAGGCGAAGGCGATCCGGGGATTGTGCGCGACAATATCCTCCGTGCCGTTCCCGTGATGAGCATCGAAATCCCAAATGGCGAGGCGCTCAATACCGTCATCCAGTGCAGCCAGGGCAGCGATGGCAACGTTGTTAAAGTAACAGAAGCCCATCGCGCGATTTCGCGTGGCATGATGTCCCGGTGGCCGCATCAGGCTAAACGCGCGTTCGCCGGAAAGTGCTGCTCGGCCTGCAGCGATGGCCGCTCCGGCTGACTGGACTGCGTAATCGTAAATTTGTGGGTAGGCCGGTGTGTCCGGATCAAAATCGTGCGCTGCGATTCTCACTCGCTCGACATGTTCACGCGAATGAGCGCGCAACAAATTCCGCTCTTTTGGCGGCTGCGGTTCGCGCCATTCCCACTCAGGATGTCGACCTTTGAGAATTGGGACTGTGCCGATAATACGCGCGGGCCGTTCGGGGTGGCCAGGACTGGAATATTCGACGCAATGCGTATCGTGAAAAATGATCATGTCGGCTGCAAAGTTCCGCATGAGCGTGGGTTCCAACCAAGAACAAAATTTGCCTGCGCACTAATTAACTGCTGAGCTCATGTCGTTGAAAAACCGCCGATTTGGTAAACGCCGCATTTCATGACGCACCCCGCTCGCGCGATTTTGGGAAGCCGGGAGTGGAGGATCACGATCGGCATTTGTATCGCATTGGCGGCGATAACGTGGTCCGTGCTCGGACGGACGATTCGTTTCGCGTGCGTTAATTACGATGATCCAGAATGGGTCTCTGAGAATCCCAATGTTAATGGGGGACTAAACGCACATGCAATGCTTTGGGCGCTGACGCGTCTGCAGGCCGGGCCGCTCGCATCCACATGCGAGGTGCAATTTGGCCTGGGTGCTCGCCACTGCTCCAGATTCGTCATTGCGTGACGGCGGGACGGCGGTCGAACTGGTCGAGTCGGTCGCTTCGGCAAGCGGACATGCCAACGCCTCGGTCTTGCGAGTTCTTGCAGCCGCCTATGCAGAAAGTGGGCGTTACGCCGAAGCGATCGGTGCAGCTGAGGAGGCGCTACAGTTGGCCGCTAGGCAAGGCAATAGCGCCTTCGCTGAAAATCTTCGATTCAGCCTCGCTAGCTATAAAGCGAATCGTCCGCTGCGCGATCCCGGTCTTGTCGATTCGGCCGGAGTGCCATGAACTAGATTTCCGCGCCGCTACAGCGGGTGAGAAAAACCAGAAGCACCCTAGGCACAGAGAGCTGTGCGAGAGCAATGGTTGCTTCTTGAACATAACGCAATGTAAAGATGAGCGATGCTCAACGGCCAGAAGATTGTCGTAGTGATGCCCGCTTATAACGCGGCTCGCACATTGCGCCGAACTTATGATGAGGTTATGGCCCAGGGGATTGTTGACCTCATCATCGTGGTTGATGACGCCAGCCAGGACGAAACCGTGGCGATCGCACGGACGCTCGATCGCGTGCAAGTGGAAGTTCATCCGTTGAATCGAGGATACGGGGGAAACCAAAAGACCTGTTACCGGTTGGCGCTAGCGGCGGGGGCGCAGATCGTCATCATGATTCATCCCGATTATCAATACACACCGCAACTTATTCCGGCGATGGCTTCCCTGGTTGCCAGCGGACTCTACCCTTGCGTTCTCGCCTCGCGTATTCTCGGAGGTGGGGCGCTGCGCGGCGGAATGCCGTGGTGGAAATATCTGGCAAACCGCGCTCTCACATTCGCGGAGAACCTTTTGCTCGGCGCCAAGCTTTCGGAATATCATACCGGTTATCGCGCCTTCGCGCGCGATCTTCTCGAACGGCTTCCGATCGATTCGAACTCAGACGACTTTGTTTTCGACAATCAGGTTTTGGCGCAGGTGATCTGGTTCGGCTGTCCGATTGGGGAGGTGACATGCCCGGCAAAATATTTGCCCGAAGCATCTTCGATCAACTTTCGCAGGAGCGTGCGTTACGGCTTGGGGTGCCTCGCGACCGGTCTCCGCTTTCGACTCGCTCGATGGGGTCTCGCTTCGCCGCCGGCGTAAATTTGTCCGGTTCGGTGGTCAAAGCCACGGTCGAGAGAAAATTTGCTCCAGCACGTGGGGGCGAGTACGAATGTTGCGCATGCCTTGCCAGCTCGTTTTCATCATTCCTCCGGTCTCGCGCCGTGGCTTGGAGGAGGAGACCGCTTAATGTTTCGAGCACGCGGCATCGCGCTCAGGGTGAAACCAAGCGGCGCTCGTGAAATCACCCTCACCTCCCTTTTTCTGGTCACAATCACGTGGTTGGTTTTCAGCCAGACGATGCGATACGATTTCGTCAATTACGACGATTACGTTTACGTCTACCAGAATCCCATAGTGAGAAGTGGCCTAACGCCACATGGAATCATCTGGGCGTTTGCGCATACGCACGCCCGCAATTGGCATCCGCTTACGACGCTCTCGCACATGGTCGATTGCGAAATATTCGGAACAAAAGCAGCAGGCCATCACTTCACTAATGTTTTTCTGCACACACTGGCGGTGCTCTTGCTCTTCTTCCTACTCCAGAAGATGACTGGCACAGTCTGGCGCAGCGCGTTCGTGGCCGCGCTTTTTGCCATTCACCCTCTCCATGTCGAATCAGTCGCGTGGATTGCTGAGAGGAAGGATGTGCTGAGCGCTGTGTTCTTCATGCTCACACTTTCTGCCTACGTTTCCTACGTACGCAGGCCATCGACCGCTCGTTACATGATTATGTCGCTCTTGTTTGCCTGCGGGCTCATGTCGAAGTCGATGCTTGTGAGCGTGCCATTGGTGCTTTTGCTGCTCGATTACTGGCCGCTGGGCAGAAATCAGAGATCCCGCCACGGCGGGCAGGCTGCGGTCAGCGGTCGGAGGTTAGAGCCAAAGAGAAGTCAGGCGTCGGATGTCAGACGTCAGAAATCCGGAGTTCAAGGCGCAACATTCGTAAGGTTAATCGTTGAAAAGATTCCGCTTTTCGTCCTGTCGATCCTCTGCGGTCTTGTCACATTTCTCGTCCAGGAACGCTCCGCCGGCTCCATCGAACAGCTGCCACTCAGTTGGCGGATCAACAATGCGATCGTCAGCGGCGTCACCTATATCTGCCAGATGTTTTGGCCAACGGGCCTCGCCGTTTTCTATCGCCATCCGGAAAATCATCTTGCCATTTGGCAGGTTGCGCTTGCACTTGCCTTCCTCATCGCAATCACAGCGCTTGCTCTCGTTTGGCGACGAAGACGTCCATATTTGCTGGTCGGCTGGCTTTGGTACCTGGTGATGCTGCTGCCGGTTATTGGGATTGTGCAGATTGGACTGCAGGGTCATGCCGATCGTTACACCTATCTTCCGCAGATTGGATTGTACCTCGCGCTGACCTGGCTCTTCGCCGATCTTTTCGCCTCGTTTCGATATCGGCGCGCGGTTTTGTCTGCTGCATCTGTGATCGTGCTCGCGACATTGAGCGCCTGCGCCTGGAAACAAACATCGTACTGGCGGAACAGCGAATCTCTTTGGACGCGCGCGCTTGCTGTCACAAGGGACAACGAAGCTGCGCATACAAATCTCGGAATGTTTCTCTTGAAACAGGGACAGGTCGACGACGCCATTTCGCATTTTCAAGTGGCTTTGCAGATTCTTTCCCAAAGCGGGCAAGCGCACTACAACCTCAGCTGCGCCATTATTCATAGCGACCTCGCTAGCGCGCTGGTGCGTAAGGGATTAATTGACGAGGCCATAATGCATTTGCAAAAAGCGGCGGAGCTGCAACCTGATTACGCCGACGCTCATTACAACCTTGGTAGCGTTCTTTTACGGAAAGGTGAAACCGATCAGGCCATTGTGCAGTGGCGCGCGACCTTGTCGATCAACCCAGAAGACGCGGGAGCGCATACAGCACTCGGCAATGCATTACTGCAAAAGGGCCAATTGCGCGAAGCGATCGCACATTATCAAGCGGCCATTGCGATTGAACCGCTTTCCGTTTCGCCGCTGAACAATCTTGCCTGGGTCTTATCGACCTCTGACGATGCGGAATTTAGAAATGGTCCACGGGCCGTCGAGTTCGCGCAACGCGCCGTTCAACTCACCCGCATGGAGAATCCGATGTTTATCCGTACTTTGGCCGCAGCCTATGCCGCGAATGGCCGGTTCAGCGATGCAACTGAACTGGCTCAACGCGCCTTATCGCTCGCCCGCGAGCAAAATGACGCCGATTTGGCGCATGACGTCGAGAAAGATATCGATCTGTATCGCGCAAATTTGCCGTTACGCGATTCCGCTTTATCGAATTCGTCGCAATGATCTTGATGGAACGGGTCATATTCCAATCTGAAGGAAGCGCACGTTCTCAGGGGCGTCTGAATCGGGTGATTTGGGATGATCCATAAGACGACAGAAGATTGGTACTTGACCTCATTTTCCAGAGTCTCTACAAGTTTCTGGCGTGAGATATCCGATTCATATGCCGGCTGCCTGCTTGGCCCTCGCACTGCCACGACCTGGGCGTAACCGGGCCTGTCTACGCCTTCCGATCTTTTTAGCGGTGGCTATATTAGCATTAGCGGGGGTCGGAACGGTTCAAGCTACCACCATTGGAATCGATCTAGGACCCTCGAGTGTGCTCACAGGAATCAATCCAGAAACTAAGAATATCGGCTTCGATGGCCTCAACGGCACGCCGGTAGTTGACACTGTCTCCGTAGACTTTCTGTTCACTAATAACGCGTTCGTGCGGCTTTTCACAGCCACCCAACCGGGATTTGAGGCCTCGATTACCCTGCAAACAAACGGTTCTGGGCTTGTAGGCTTTCTTCATGGAACGGGTTTTTTGATTGATGCTCATGGCAACGCCATTCCTGGATTCGGAATTACAGGGAGCTCGTCGGGTAACGATGCTTCGATGAGCATCGGCCTTTTCCCTCTTCTCAAGGACGAGGACGGCACGCCGAACGACCAATTGCAGAGACCGCTCGACTTCTATGGCGTTCACTACGACTTCACATTTCCGAGTAACCCGTCGGTCGCAGTGACCGGTGGCGAGTTCCAATTGGCTGCTAACGGTGATTTCACCCCATTTGGTATTGGGCCGCACATCCCAGCCGATATAGTTCCCGATGTTGGTGGCACTTTGCTTCTTCTCGGTATCGGCCTAGCCGGATTGATCGGGATGAAAATCAAGGCAGCTTCGGCCGCCTGACGATTCTTCGTTAAAACGATCGTCCTCGCCAGCTGAAGCTGATTAAATCATACGCGATGCAGGGTCTCGAACCTGCGACTTCTACCCGAGACCATTCGTCCGAAAACCATTGACACCCTTAAGTGGATTTGTTTTTTTGTCCCAATGACGGTTTTTCTATGAAAACAAATTCTTTTTTCTTGTCGATCAGTAGGTTAGCTCCTCACCCGACGTTTGCGCGAGCAGCAACTCGCACCGTAATCCTGGCAGCCCTTGTCCTGCCGATTTGCTCACTACGTGCGCAATCAACGAAGCTCGCCAGCGCTCGTGACTTCAGCAGCAGCCTTGAGTCTGTCGCTACCGTGAACGTGAGCGAAGTCGCCAAGACTCGCTCTAACGTGGACGTTTCGACAGCTGGGAGAGAAATAAATCCTAACCATCACCCCGTTCTTCGGCCTCCCATTCGAAATGTTGGCCGGGTTTTCTCTCGAGTGCCGCCGACTCCGCGGGCCACTGCCACGACCAATGTTCCGCTCATGTTTAGGGGTTTTACTGGGTTGACGCATCTCGACCAGCGGAACGCGCGAAATGGCAATCAGTTCTCTACGGAGCCGCCGGACCAGGCTATTGCTGTCGGCAATGGCTTCGTCCTGCAAGCGATAAACTCGGCGCTCAACGTGTACGACACCAACGGAGTCCAGAAACTCACGCGACCACTGGCCCTGTCGGAGTTCTTCGGCTTGCCGGCTGGGATTAACCGCACCACCGGAACGTTCGGCGTGTTTCCCGGTGACCCAGTTGCACTCTTTGACACAGACACAAGCCGCTGGTTTGTCCTGGCGTGGGCGCAGCTCAATAAGTCTGATGGTACGCCGCTAAGACAGAGTCGAATCTTTCTTGGTGTCAGTCAGACGTCCGATCCCACCGGGGTTTTTACGATCTACACTTTGAATACAACTGATGCGACCGATCCCGATGGAGCTGGCCCGAGAATACCTGACTTCCCGCACATCGGTCTTGATCGCTACGGCTTCTTCATAAGTATCAACGAGTTTGCCATCTTACCGGACGGTTCATTTGACGGCTTTATCGACGCTGCGATTTTCGCCATTTCGAAGCAGGCCTTAGTCACGGGAAGCAGCGGCGCTCACCCGGGGATCACCCGGTTCGCACTGCCATTCAACACGGGTTTTGAATTCACGGTTTTTCCGGCCAACACGCCGCCTGGGACCAATCCATTTCTCGCCAATGGCGGGGCCGAGTTTTTCGTCAGCTCTCACTTTGTCAACAACACCGAGTCCAGTTTGGCCGTGTGGGCGCTGATTAATACCAAGTCGCTGGACACGATTCCAGCGATGAGTTTGCAGATGGTGGCCGTGAATACGCAGGCCTTTAACTTTCCAACCAAATCGGCAGACCAAAAAGATGGGTTCCGCCCTTTGGGCGCCTCGCTCAACGAGCCCTTGGAAACGTTAGACCCGGGTGATTTTCGCGTCGTGTCTGTCGTCTATTCGGCGGGCCGGCTCTGGGCGACCCTGGACTCGGAGATTACGGATCAGAACGGTGCCCAACGAAGTGCGGCCGAATTTTTTGCACTTTCTCCGAAAATTGCGGGTGGAACATTGTCCGCCACCCTTAAAGCTCAGGGAATCATCTCCGAGACTGGAGCCAACCTGCTTTATCCCGCCATCGCGGTGAATGCACAGAACAAGGGCGGCATAGTGTTTACTTTGGTTGGGCCAAATGATTTCCCCAGCTCGGCCTTCGTGCCCATTAACGGTCTGACGGCGGGGGCCATTCACATTGCCCGCGCCGGCAATGAGCCAGAAGACGGGTTCACTGGTTATGCCGCGTTTGGAGGAAGCGGTACCGCCCGTTGGGGCGATTACTCTGCCGCCGGGGTCGATTCTGATGGCTCGATATGGATGGCAACGGAGTACGTACCAGACCTGGCCCGCACAAGCCTTGCGAATTGGAGCACTTACATCACCCGCTTTCAGCCGTGATTTGAAGATCAACTCGGGACTTCCGGATCGGGTAAGCTGATTGCTGATCCACCTTCGGGGTTCTATCCCATCCGCCTGCACATATTAACAGGGATGGTGCGCGATGCAGGGTTCGAATCAGCGACTTCTTGCGTGTGAAGGAACTTGGAGCGCTTGGCGCTTGTGCACGAATTTGCGTTAACGCCCTCGCTTCATTCGTATTGCGGCGGTAACGACAAATTCTCTATTGGAACCATCGCGCACATGAGCGAAGAAATTCTGTCAGGAATTGAGTCCCCAAATGATTTGCTCCTAAAAAACTTGGCGAGTGGATAAAATGGTGGATAAAAGCGCCAGTGATTACACAGCCAACAGTCTTGGTGCTTGGTGCGGGCGCGAGCTACCCCTACGGATTTCCTACCGCCAAGGAACTGAAGAATTTGATATGCGAGGCTTTTTCGAATCCTAACGCGACAGGTAGTCGGCTGCTCAGTGACTACTCTGATTACTCGCGTGACGAATTCTTTGCATTCAGGGAATGCGTTCTTAAGATCAGGACAGCCGTCAGTCGATGCTTTCCTAGAGCGTCGGCCTAACTTCTTAGGTGTCGGCAAACTCGCCATTGCCTACTGCCTCATTCCGTTCGAAGACGAAGCAAAGCTTTACAAATCGGAACCGAACCGTGGCGGCGACTGGTATGAACACCTGTCGGTGAAGCTCAATACGTCTTTCGAAGAATTTGGCGAGAATAAGCTTTCAGTTATCACGTTCAATTATGATCGTTCCCTTGAACACTACCTCTTAACCTCGCTGCAAAATCTCCATGGGAAACAGCTCGGCGAGTGCGCGAATGCGCTCGCGCAAATTCCCATCATTCACGTTTACGGACAGTTGGGTGCAAAGCCATATCCAGAAAAGGACTGCCACGAGTATCGTCCCGATCGAGAAAGGTTTATGACCGTGACTAGAGCTGCCGAAGGTATAACTCTACTTCACGAACAAGTTTCCGATCTCAAAGAGGCGCAGAAGCTCCTCACTGATGCCGAATGCGTTTGTTTTTTAGGATTTAGCTATCACCCACTGAACATGGGGCGGCTTGCACTGAAAGACCTCTCCTATAATCGGTCAGTGTTTGGCACGGCTCGCGGCTTGGTGGGCAAAGAGCTGGATCGTGTTCATGACATTATTACTGAGAACCTGCGCTGCACCAATGTGACCCTAGGCGACGCGGACAATCTTTTATTTCTTCGACAGCACACGATACTCGGAAAGTGAACTGCACGCACGTTTACGAGGTTCGTCCCCGCAAAGATCGTCGCGGTTTTGACCTAATTAGCGATGCATTGCGATTCGGTCGATTGTGGTATGGCGAACCAAACGCGGTGGACAATGCTATTGGCTCCGCGAAATTTTACAGTATGTCACACAATGCTGTGATTCGCGTTTTTGACGCGAATGGCAACTTGAGTAAGACGCACGAGTATGCTGGAGATATCCCAGAGCTGTAAATCGATGCTTACGATGCAAATTAGCGACTTTCAAAGTAGGAACGGCGGGCCCGGCATAAATTAATCTCGTTTGTCGTGATCGAAAGTGGCTAGATAGCCGCGTGTCTTTTCGCTTTCGACGAAGCTTTTCGCTGCTTCCCTGCGTTCGTCTGAATCTCGGTGCGGCGGGTGCATCCGTTTCCGTCGGCGCGAAAGGCGCAAAAGTTACTTTTGGTCACAAAGGAGTGCGTGCCACAGCTGGTATACCCGGCAGCGGAATGTTCTTCTCTAAGAAGCTCGTTAACGAACCCGTGAGAGAGAAGCGCGAGCTAGAACTGCCACCGGCTGTAGAAGAAGTAGTGCGCGAACGGCCCCCGCACTGGGAATTTTTATTAATTCAAAGGGCGTTGCGCTCTGCTGTCGAGGAGATTAACTGCATGGCCGCCGCAGCTTCCGCGCATGGGACTGACGCGATTACCTTTCATAAGTGGATCGCAGCGATCCCTGCTGAACTCAAACAGCTCCTGACAGAATGGATGGACTTGTTCAATAATGAAATGCGAGTCGCGTTTGTTGCAGGGCAAGCGGGAGATGCAGAGCCTCTTCTCGCTGCAATGGATCGCCTGATTTTCCTAACACGAACTGCAATTAGATACGACCAACGCGCAGCTGCGTTGGCTCGTCATCCGCTGTATGGCAACTTAGCCAAGCCGTTTCGCGGTGTGGCACAGCCGTTCGTAGATGCTTACAACGATCTGCTCCAACGTTTCGATGAGCAGCTATCCAAAGCCGAAGCTGCGGACGAGCTACAAATGCATGTGCAGCTTGACCTGAAATACCCGGAATCGTTCATAGACTCGTTCACTGCCGCTCAAGATGAGTTCGCCCGGAGGTTTTTCGACAGCACCTTTGTGCTCAAAACGGGTGACGTAGTGAAAGAACGATTTGAGATCGCGCGAGGCGAGGAGCGACTTGGCTGCTTCAGTCGAGGCGCGATAGCAGATAATCTCGAACATAATTTGTTTCAAAAAGACGACTGGTTCTGGTCTGATGATGCGCAGGCGTGGCAACCGCTTGGTAGTCTTTTACTTTGAAACGCCAGCCTGCGTCTTTCAATTTCGTGAATTCGTCCTGCACGCGCAAGTGGGCAGCAGGTTGAATCACTCTAGCTAAGATCGATCATCGAAGCATAACGCGGTGAAGCCGTTGGCTGCTGGTGCTTGTTTAGGTCTCTTTTTAGTCACGCGGAAAAGCGCCACACTCGTTTGCGATGTGTCGATCAACTTGAACCAGTTCCTCTTCGCTGATACCAAGCTTGGCTGCGTCGCTGACAGCGGTGTTACGGCTGTCGTGGTCATCGAAGTGATTCGTCGAGGTTGCCGTGCCAAAACTGTAAACATGATCCCGCGTGAACTGACGCAGCGCCTCAACTTTGTCCGAATGTGATGCAGCCCAGTCTTCCAAGACCTTTTTCTTGCAGGAATCCCATGCTTTGAGCTTCGGTGGCCTGCTTGAGACGAGGAAATGACGCCACAGTAAAAGCAACACGATAACGATGATCCACACGCCGAGAGTCTTCATAAGCTTCATTGCCGAAAACCTAACGAGAAGGAGAATCAGCTACCGCTGGCGGCACCGAGATTTCGTAACATCGACAGTGTGTTTCACAAATTCAGAGCTGGTCATCACGCAGCGAACCTCGGGAACAGTGATGAATTTTGTTAGGCTTGCAACGTGGTGATTAAGCGCATCATAAAATTACTTTAATCTCTTTCTCCCAGATGGCCATTTGTCGGTGTATTGTGGGAAGCCACCGCAAGTCCGTAGGATTTCCTGATCCAGTGCTATCAACTGAGCCTCACTGACACCAAGTTTTTCTGCCTCCCGGGTGCGGCCATTCCAGTCGAAGGCGACTTTCAATTCCGTAATGTCGCCTGCGCTCAGTGTGCCGAAGTCCCAGCCGAAGGTATATGTATCAACTACCTTCAGTCGCTCCCTCACATGAGCCTTATCTTGGACTGCCCAAGCCGTCAGAATCCTATCCTTGCAATCGAGCCAATTTCTCTGACCCGCCTCTTCCTGACGAGATGGCCTCCAAAGCACTCTTGATGTGATAGAAATGCCGAGCAGAAGAAAAAAAGCAAGCAAGTAACCCAACCGCTTTCGCCACTTGGTGTTTGTTTTAACGGCGTCGTTCATCGAGCAAGCCACCTTGACTCTGCCTAACGAGAACAAGATCAGCTACCGCTGGCGTGGAATCATCACATGAATCCCTTTATGTATCCGAGGACTTCATCCGGCACCGGAAAAGCAACGCCCTCTCGGCCTGCCTCCTTAACTACGTCTTGCCACCTTCCTCCAAAGGTCTTTGCAACCCGGTCGGTCATCCGTGCGCTATCAGCAATCTCACGTATGCCGGAAATGCCGAACTGCTCCACGAGACTAATGATGCTTTTGTGAAGTGTGGCTAGAGTCGCAGCGTCTTTGGTAGTCCACTTGATCAACGTGCCGAGTCGCTTCAGTTCCGCCCCACTGCGTGGCATGACACTCGTGTGGGGCAAGGGAACGAAGCCCATCCACCGTGTTTTCGTAAGCACGTGAACGACTCCTTCGCTTGTATCTAACGCGTTGAAGTATGTGCTCATATCGTTGAATGCTCGCTATCGTCTAACACATGTGATTCTGGCGACAATTGTGACGGACATCCAGCGTTTTAGCCAAACTCCGTCATCCGCTCAAATTAGAGCGTTAGTCCGTCGAGTGATGCGCCGCGCCCTGCTCTCTCACAGGCAATCCGCGTGTGAGACTGCCAACGTCACGCCCGAGTGCATTCGCAATTGCACAGAGCTTTTTGAACGACAGGTTTCTCTCCCCTCGCTCGACTCCACCCATGTAGCTGCGGTCGATGTTTGCACGATAGGCGAATTCCTCTTGGGACCAGCCTCGCTTCCTACGTGCGCGCTGAATCCTGTCGCCTAAGAATTGCGCCGAGCGATGTTTTTTTACTCGCAGCGAGTGAGGCATTACTTCATTCTTGCAATGTGAAGATGTGGAATTTACTCGCTGCATTCCACCCCGTGAAAGAAAGAGGTCGGTTATGTATCAGCCGATTCAGTTCAAATTCACGACTCCTCTAGTAAGATATTCTACTAGCAGGTCGCGTTTGCGACGTGGTTTCCTTCTCATCTCGCTTGTGTTTCCTTGCTTTGCGCTTTCGCCGCCAGCGCAAGCACAACTACCTAATATCTTTGTCGCAGACGACCCCAGCGGCTCGGTTAGTTCCGGGGGAGCTGACATAGCCTACCTTCAAAATACCACTGGGAGTGACGTAACACTGACGTTAGACGGCTATACGATCACAACCAACGCTAATCGATTGAATATTTTTGATAGAAGCTCTGGTCT
>Ga0207130_1067_pt1 | contig 35552 bp, 33 predicted proteins | sample Alteio_BWMinHeat_16_FD_153545 | JGI IMG/M metagenome (GOLD analysis project Ga0207130, IMG submission 153545) | Enriched cells from forest soil in Barre Woods Harvard Forest LTER site, Petersham, Massachusetts, United States -... | ecosystem: Environmental > Terrestrial > Soil > Temperate forest >... | reverse complement strand
GGTGTGGTTGGTCGGCGGGGGCTCAGGTCACGGCTTCAAGCACGGTTCGGCGGTGGGCGAGATGGTGGCGGAGTTGGTGATGCAGGAGAAAGATCCAGATCCGTTGTTCCGGCTAGCGCGGTTCGAAAAGTAGCGGAACCGCAGGAGAGGGCCACACTTTTGCAAGATCCCGCACAAATGAATCCCAATGAGGAGACTCCCAGATTAGGAACGCGGGGGATATGCTAACGCGACTTGCAGCTTGATAGAAAACCCATTTTAGGTTATTGTGACTTCCCAAGGAGAACTCAAGCATTGGCCCGACAATCTGCACTGAAGCTGGATGAGCGTGTATTCGATCCTTCACACTACTTGAAAGCCGGGTTGAAGTCCAAACCCTTCTACGCGTCGAGCCTCGGAGCCCTGTTCTCCAGCGATTGCATGGCAGTGTTGCCCTACATCAAAGATGAAGTAGTGGACACAGTTTTCGCCGACCCTCCTTTTAATTTGGGTAAGGAGTATGGAGAAAACTTTAGCGACCTCAAACCGGATGAGGAATATTTAAGTTGGTGCAAGGATTGGATTGGCGAGTGTATTCGCACATCAAGCCGGGTGGTTCAATTTTCCTCTACAATCTGCCAAGGTGGAATGTCCTTCTGGGAGCCCACCTCGCCGAACTTGGGTTGGAATTCCGCCATTGGATTGCCATCGAAATTTCCGCTTGCCTCCCAATTCCGGGGCGGCTCCATCCGAGCCACTATAGCCTGCTTTACTACACAAAAGGTAAGCCGAAAACTTTCCGCCGAATCCGAACTCCTATCCAGACTTGCAGGCATTGCGGGGGAGAGGTCAAAGACTACGGCGGCCACAGGTCAGCTATGAATCCGAACGGAGTAAGCCTTAAGGACGTCTGGACGGACATCCCGCCTGTACGGCACTGGAAGTTCAAGTCAAAGGATCGTCGTGCCAACGCGCTGTCGACGAAGATTCTCGACCGCGTCGTGGAAATGTCAACTCTTCCCGGCGGCCTTGTAATGGACCCTTTTGGTGGAAGCGGGACTACATTCGCTGTGTGCGAGAGAAGGGGACGTGAGTGGATCGGGATGGTCGGCTAGGTTTCAACGAAATCGCGGTTCTTGTGGGAGTGTATCCGGCCGCTTTCGAGGCGATCAGCTATTTCTTGTGCGAAGTCTAGGGCGCGGCCTCCCGTTGTTTTTGGAATTCTCGGCACGTCGCGGCTCACGGCATCGTGCTCGACAACCACGATTTCCAGTACCCCTTTTTGGCAGGGCACGCACTTCCACAGGCTTTAGGTACGGCTCCAGTTCTTTGTAGTTGCCTATACGGTCTGTGAGGTACACGTAGAGTTTTCGTGACGGCACGACCAGTGTTCCTGCGGCGATAACGCCGTCCGATACGAGCATCGTGAGTTTGTTCAATGAGCGATGGCTAGACGAAATATTCTCTGTCTCCCATTCCACAACTATTGGACCTTCGGGTCCAACGATAACCGCATCGAAGTCACCGAGTCCCTGGCCGAGGAAGTTCTTTGCCTTGCCTTCAAGCGTCCACTTCTGCTTGCGGAGTTGATTGATGAATTCTGTCTTGATCGGAACCACCCCGTTGCCTTCGCCTCGCTTCTTACCACCTCCGGATAGATAGTGAATTTCGCGCTGCCGGGAGGCCATACGCATTTCTTTACGGCCCGGTGTATGGATTTCCTCGTCTTGGCCCAATGTGCTGACGCGGCGTACGAGCCGCAACTGAGCAGCGTCTCCACGTGCACGATCTTCACGTAGTCTCCCGGTAAAGTTTGCCAAGAAAACGGGCAGGATCAATGCGAAGAGCACGAGCGACCTGCCCAAACTCGATGACATCAAGACGTCGCTCACCACGCTCGTATTTTGAGACGAAAGATTGCGGACGCTGAAGTCGAGCTGACAGCTCGGCCTGTGTGAGGTCAGCCCTTTTGCGAGCTGCGACGAGCAGTTCCCGAAACTGCTTGTAGGCTGGATTCCCCACGAGAGGCAAGTCGTTCGCAGGAAGTATAAAACCGTTTATGGGATAATCCCAAAATGGGTTGCAAGGGCTGTCGGCAGCGACCTAGGCTAGCGAAGTAGCTACTGGATCTGAATGACGCTTTCTGTAGCGCTTGCCTTGATCTCTTCCACGCGCGCTGCCACCTTGCGGGCAAAGTCATACAGCGACTTGGCGGCCCCTGAATCTTCTCCCGCGAGGACTGTGGGCTGGCCACTGTCGGCCGACTTGCGGATATCGGGATCGAGTTGCACCGCGCCGAGATACGCAATTCCAAATTGAGTCGCGGTCTTTTCGGCTCCTCCGCGGGAGAAAATATCCGTTTCCTGATGGCAGTGCGGGCAGACAAAGTAACTCATGTTCTCCACGATGCCGACCACGTCGACCTTCATCTGGCGGAACATTTCAATGGCCTTGCGCGCGTCCTGCAAGGAAACATCTGACGGCGTGGAAACCACGACTGCGCCGGTCAGCGGCACCGTCTGGATCAGCGAGAGCGCCACGTCACCAGTTCCGGGCGGCAGATCGACCACGAGGTAGTCGAGCTTGCCCCAAAGCACTGAGCCCAGAAACTGCTTGATGATGGAATGAAGCATGGGACCGCGCCAGATCAGAGGCTTATCGCCAGGATTAAGAAATCCCACTGAGATGACTTTCACGCCGTGCGCTTCCAGCGGCTCAATGCGATTGTCAGGCAGAACCTTGGGCTGAGCGCTGATGCCAAGCATCAGCGGCACGTTCGGACCATAAACGTCGGCGTCGAGCAATCCGACTTTGTGTCCCAGCCTGGCCAGCGCGATAGCGAGATTGACCGCCAGCGTGGTCTTGCCTACCCCACCTTTGCCGGAACCGACGGCGATGATTGTATCCAGGCCGGGCAGCGGTTGCGGTCCTTGCGGTGGTTGGCCGGGACGTGGGGGCATGGGGGAACTCAAGGGATCACCTTCCAGATCGGCGGTTAGGAGCGGCCGAAGTATCGATTATACAAGGCAGGGGAGGGGTGGAAGACGCTGTGGCGATTGATGACTGCTCGATCTAAGCCGCTAAATATCCACCATCCACGGGAAACACGGCGCCCGTCACCCAGGAAGATTCGTCGCTGGCTAGGTAAACCGCCATTCCCGCAATATCTTCAGGCTGGCCGAGACGGCCGATGGGATGCGCGCTGATTCGTTCTCGCCGCATTGCCTCGGGATCTGGCGCCTTACGGAGCACTGCGGCAGTCAAGTCAGTCTCCACAAACGCGGGACAAATGGCGTTCACGCGAATGTTTTCGTGGCCGTGGTCGATGGCCATGCACTTGGTGAGAAGCACCACCGCCCCCTTGGAGGGCGCATAGCAAGCCCGATTGCGGACCCCGTTGATGCCCAGCACCGACGCGATATTGATGATCGATCCGCCCCCAGCCTTGCGCAACTGGGGCAGCACAGCGCGGGAAAGCAGCCAGACTCCGCGGACGTTCACGTTGAAAGTTTCATCCCACTGCTGCTCCGTGACCTGCTCCACAGTTCCGGCGTGAAGGACTCCGGCATTGTTGACAAGGATATTGAGTCCGCCAAAATTTGCCACAGTCTGCTCGACCATGCGGTCTATGTCAGGTTTCTTCGAGACATCGGCGGCGACAACCAGAGCGTTGTTTCCGATTTCGCGGGCGACAGCTTCAAGGCGATCTTTGCGACGGCCGATGAGCGCGACTCGGGCGCCCTCGCTTGCCAAAGCGAGAGCGCAGGCGCGTCCGATGCCGCTGCCCGCGCCGGTGACCATGGTGATTTTGTCTTTAAGACGAGAGTTCATAGTGGGTAAAGGCCGAGACGGGATAGTCTAGACCAAGACAATGAAGGCTTTCAGTATCCCTCGCCTTCCAACCGCACTTTGCCACGGAACAGGCGATAGACGAACAGGAAATATCCGAGGGCCAGCACGGTTGCGACAATCCACCAAATAAGGCCTACGACCAGGCCGTGGTGTCCAGCGGCGGAGTTGTTGATAGTGAGACTGTACCCGGGCTCGGTACTGGACGGCAGCACTAGTGGATAGAGGGCAAAGGCGACTCCCACGAGCATGCCTGTGATGTACAACGTCGATCCCAGGAAAGCAAGCTTGTCTTTGCTGTCTCTTTGTTTTTGTTCTGTTGCTTGTTCTTTTCTATTTGCCCAGGCCATGACTGCCAGACTGCCGACAACGACGATGGGCACGAGCGCGCCGACCGGATGTACGCCGTAATTCCTCATTACGTGCGGGCGGACGAAATAGGTGCCTATCAAGCTGAGGCAGGTCAACAGAAGCTGAACCGGCCAGAGCATGACGGCGATGTCGCGGGCCCGCCGGCTCAAGTCATTCTCTGTTTTGAGAGCAACGTAAAGCGCGCCATGGACTGTGAGGGTCACCAACGCGAGCACGCCGATCAGAATCGTGTACCAATCCAGAATTCCGGGGTGCGGTCCGAGCTTGAAGTTGGTCCACAGCGGCTCGAAAAAATAGCCCTCATGGTCAAGAGGCACACCGCGGACCACATTCCCGAGCGCGGCGCCGAAAAATATGGTCAGCAGCGCACTGGACACGGAGAAGACAACATCGAAGAAATTCTGCCATACGAGATTGTCGATGTGGCCGCGAAATTCGATGCCAATTGCTCGCAGCATCAGTAGCCACAACACCATCATGAGTGGAAGGTAGAATCCGCTGAAGCTCGAGGCATAGAGTTGGGGAAAGGCAAAATACAATGTGCCCGCAGCCGCCACAAGCCAGACTTCATTTCCATCCCACACCGGCCCGATGGAGCGCAACACCATCCGCCGCTCGTCGCGGGTCTTCGCGACGATGAGATAAATCACTCCGGCTCCGAGGTCAAAGCCGTCAAGGGCAACGTAAACAGTCAGCATGATCGCAATGATGACGAACCAAAGAGTTGCCATGACAGCTAGTAACCTCGGGTGCTAAGCCCTCTTTTAGTGGCCCACCGCTTCCCCTGCCGGACCGCGCTCGATCTCGCGACAAACCAAAAACAGAAATAGAATCCCCAAAACGGTATACATTCCCATGAATCCGAGCAGCGTGAACATGCCGTTGCCCACCGAGACTGTCTTCGAGTAACCATCTGCGGTCAGCATTAAGCCGTAGACCAGCCAAGGCTGGCGGCCAAGTTCCGCGGTCAGCCAACCTGCGGTGTTGGCAATGTAAGGAAATGGCAAGCTCAGCAGCAATATCCAGAGCATCCAGCGCGCCTGAAACAGCTTCCCTCGCCACAGCAGCAATGCGGACAGCACCATGATGGCGATGAAAATGGTCCCCAGTCCCACCATGATGTGATAGCTGTAATAAAGAAGTGTGATGTTTTGCGGCCGAAATTCAGGGGGAAACGCGTCCAAACCTTGCATTCGCGCTCCCCAGCGGCGATAAGTCAAGAAACCCAACGCCCCCGGGATGACGACTGGATTGTCGATTCTTCCCTCATCCACATTGGGTTGACCGATGAGAACAATCGGTGCTCCCGGCTGCTCAGTGAACAGACCCTCCATGGCCGCCAAGGTCGGAGGCTGATGACGAAAAACCATCTGGCCCTGCTGGTCTCCGGTCGGGAACACCTGCAAGATGCTGAACAAGCAACCCGCCACGACGCCCACTTTTACAAATATGCGTCCGTACTCTTCGTACTTGCCCCAAAGCAAGTAAAACGCTCCAATAGAGGCCATCACAAACGCGCCGGTAATGGCGGCGCCACTCATGTTGTGCGCATACTGCCATCCAGCCCAGGGATTCAAAACCAGCTTCCAAAAACTACTCAATTGAATCGACCCATCCGCGGCGCGCTCGTAACCGACTGGGTATTGCATCCAGGCATCGGTTGCGATAATGAAATAGCCGGACAGCCATGACCCCAGAAACACCGCAACTGCCGACCACCAGTGGGCGCGCGGGGTAAGCCGCTTCTCTCCGAAAAGGAAAAGCCCCAAGAATGCCGACTCGAGAAAAAATGCGAACATGCCTTCCATGGCCAGGGTCTGGCCGATCACGCCTCCGGCAAAACGTGAGAAGTGCGACCAGTTGGTGCCGAACTGAAATTCCATCGGAACACCGGTGACAACGCCCAATACGAAGTTGATGCCGAAGATGCGTGCCCAGAAACGGGCCGCCTGGTTGTAGATCCCATCCTTGCGGCGCAGAGCAAGGGTCTTGAGCACCACGATCAACGGCGCCAGCCCCATGGTCAGTTGGGGGAACAAATAATGGAAAGTTATTGTAAACGCGAAGTGCAGACGATGAATCAGCAGCGCGCTATCCATTACGAAATCCGATTCATCTCAGCGACTAAGAATGATCGCGAGGGGAAAAGTAAATCCGGATATGACCGGCTCACAACTTCGCAATCTTCTGGGTAGTGGTGCAGTTTGATAGGGAAGCGAGCCAAACGCGCGATTATTGCGTCGAAAAAGAACGCGACGCAACGCGCGACTCGCCCAGATTCCTCACCGCACAAAGAACGCTGGTTCGGAATGACAATCAAACTGCACCACTAGCATCTGCTAACTCATCTTGTTGCGGCGCCGGTCGAGTTCATCGCGGCGGATTTCGCGGCGGCGGCCGGCATCTTCGTAGCGCCGTCTCTGTTCATCAGTTTCTGGAATGATGGCTGGTACCTTCAAATGGCGTCCCGCTCCGTCAATGGCGACAAATGTCAGATAGGCCGAGCTGACGTGCTGACAACTGTCGAGCAGATAGTTCTCTACCCAAATTTTTACTCCGACTTCCATGGAAGTGTGGAACACGCGATTGACAGAGGAACGCAGGATAACCAGGTCGCCGATGTGCACGGGAACCCAGAAGTCCAAATGGTCGATGGCGGCAGTGACCACGTAGTTGCGGCTGTGGCGATGCGCAGCCATGGCGCCGGCAAGATCGATCCAATGCATAAGGCGTCCACCTAGCAAGGCGCCGAGCGGATTGGCATCGTTGGGAAGAACGATCTCGGCCATCTCGGACTGCGAATCCCGAACCGGACGGGCCATCATCAGATCATCACTTTGCTTCATAGGTTGACGAGTCATGAGTTTCCTTTGGACAGGATCCCCCCTGGGGCGACGGGATGCGACGCAATAAATAGGATTCCAGATAGCACTCCGCCATTTTCTGAATTTGCGGATCGGCATGGGAGAGGATCCACCGTCCCGACGATAGGTCGTACTCCAACGTTCCATGGGCTGTGGGAAGGTGGCCAGCTTCACACACGAACAGCAAGAGTATTTGTGATCCGGTATCGCGCGCAATGCCGAAACGCACGGCATCGCATGTTCGCTCCTGGGGCAGGCGAGGGCAGTTCGTGGCGTAGCCCAGGTTGCAAAAGGATCTCAGTTCCTCATCGGTGGGTTGGACTCTCTCGTGACCCGGAGCGCAGCAAAAACCGGTCCATCCACACCCTAAAGGCAGACGGGAAGGGTGTTGCCAGACACCATCTTCCGACTTCCGCACCGGCATGAAAAACGGGCAGGCCAAATTTGGGCTCCTGTTGAGGCGATGGGCCATTTTACTCATGGCGCGAGAAGCTTACTAGTGGCGCAACAAATGCCAAATGCCACGAGTCACCATTCTGAGCCACAACCATGTACGGTCCGTAGTAACCTGTTGTACGTGGATCGTATTGCACTGCTGAGCGAGATCCTCTCGCAGAATCCGACTGACGCCTTTGCTCGCTACGGCCTCGCAATGGAATATTCGAAGAGCGGCGAAGTCGAGCGCGCTCTGCAGGAGTTCGCGCAGTTACTCGCAAATCATCCCGATTACACTGCCGCCTATCACATGGCAGCCCAGACCCTGGTGAGCGCCAGGCGCATCGACGAAGCCAAGAGGATGCTGGTTGACGGGATCTCTTCGGCGAGGCGCACCGGCAACACTCACGCGCAATCGGAAATGACCGCAATGTTAGAAGAAATGGGATAGCCTTCAGACTGTGGACTGTCATTCCCTTAGCAAATTGTTCACGTGGTCCGCGCCATCTTGGCCATCGCCCACTCCACCAATCCTGGGAACAACTGATAAATCTTGACGACGGGATGCATTGTCCAGGGCACGACGACCTCACGCTTTCGTTTCCGATACCCACGCAGCACAGCTCGTGCCACGCGCTCCGCTGTGATTCCACGAACTGAACCGGGACGTACTTGCTTCAGTTCCCTGCCCTTGATGGCGTTGGCGCCAAAATCGGTACGCACGTAACCTGGGCACACGGTCATCACGTGGATGCCTGCGCTTTTCAGTTCCACGCGCGCGGCGTTGCCGATCGCATTCATGGAAAACTTGGTTGCGCAGTAGATCCCCATAAATGGCACCGCAATATGTCCAGCGACGCTTGAAATGTTCACTATCGTTCCTGAGCCCTGCTGCTTCATGACTGGGATCACTGCTTGCATGGCGGCAACTGTGCCAAAGAAATTGATTTCGAAAGTGTCGTGGCACGCAGTCATATCCATTTGGGCGATCGAGTCTCGCATTCCGCGGCCGGCGTTATTGATCCAGACATCGATGCGGCCAAAGTGGTGCAGCGTAAGACCGAGTACGCGATCGATCTCCTCGCGGTTCCGCACATCGCAGGAAAGAGCAAGCGTGCGGTCGGGGTGACCGAGGCGGTTGCGGGCGGCCTCAGCGCGTCCTGTATCGCGCGAAAGCAGCACGACTCGGGCCTCGCGATCCGCAAAAACTCTTGCTATAGCTTCGCCGATGCCCATGGATGCGCCGGTGACAACGATCACTTTCCCTGAAACTTCGATCTTCTCAGAAGCCATGGGGAGCTTGTATCGTCCTGGGCTTGTCAAGTCAAGCGCTGCGGTACAATCGAGGAATTGAATGCTCTTTCTTCCGTGAGATTCATGAAGGTTTCATGAGCACGCTCTTGCCGCTGTTTCCACTGGAGGTGGTTTTGCTCCCAGGCACACCTTTGCCCTTGCATATCTTCGAGCCACGCTATCGCGAGATGGTGTCGGAGTGCCTGGCCCAGGAAAAGCATTTTGGAGTGGTGCGCGCCAAAGATGAGGGGGTTGCCGAGATTGGCTGCACGGCGGAAATCCTCACCGTGACCAAGAAATATAGCGATGGACGGATGGACATTGTGACAGAGGGGCGCGAACGCTTCGAAGTGATGCAGGTCAACCAGGACCGGTCATTTCTGCAGGCCGAAGTTCTCTATCTTAGGGACGAACCGGGCATAGCGACTGCCAACGAACTGGCGCAGGCGCTGAAGCTACACGGCGAGATTATGACTTTGGCAGGGGCGGAACCGGAGAAATTGTCGGAGGTGGAAGGCTCCCAACTTTCTTTTCATCTCGCGGGTTCACTTCCGCTCGATCCCGATTTCAAGCAGACTTTGTTGGGCATGAAGTCGGAAGCCGAACGCATACAGGCCGTAATCTCCTATTTCGAAGCCATTCTGCCTAAACTGCGGCGGAGCGTACACGTGCGCCAGAAGGCTGGTGGCAACGGCCACGCAATGTGAATGTGGCCAGACCTTCTTCCGCTCAATACTTGAATTTGTCATGCGATCGGAAAACAGTTCGTGACTGGAGCGGGCGTATAATCAGTCTCATTAAGCAGTTTCCCCTTGGGGGTTTTGCGTCATGAGTTTCCCGCGCACGCTCGGCGAATTGCGCCAGAGCCCACTTTCCGAAAAACGTTTGCAATCCCGCCGCGTGAAGGACGAGTTGCGCGACAACCTGATAGCGAAACTGCGCTGCGGTGGAACCGTCTTCCCTGGTATTGTCGGCTACGACGACACGGTGGTGCCGCAGATCGTGAATGCCATTCTCTCCCGTCATAATTTCATACTGCTGGGATTACGCGGGCAGGCGAAAAGCCGGATCCTGCGCGCACTGACGACGCTACTCGATCCGCAGATTCCCTACATTGCCGGCTGCGAGATCCACGACAATCCCTATTCGCCAATTTGCCGCCGCTGCCGCGAAGACGTGGCGGAGCAGGGTGACGAGACACCAATCGCGTATCTTTCTGCGGAAGAACGGTACGTTGAAAAGTTGGCAACGCCCGACGTCACCATTGCTGACCTTATCGGAGACATTGATCCGATCAAGGCGGCACGGGGCGGTCATGAACTCAGCAGCGATCTGACGGTTCACTACGGCCTGCTTCCACGGGCGAATCGTGGCATCTTTGCCATCAACGAGTTGCCTGACCTGGCGGGAAAAATTCAGGTAGGTCTGTTCAACATCATGCAGGAAGGCGATGTGCAGATTAAGGGGTATCCCATTCGCTTGCCGCTCGACGTGGCACTGGTGTTCAGCGCCAATCCGGAGGACTACACAGCACGGGGCAAGATCATCACGCCGCTAAAAGACCGTATTGGTTCGGAGATTCGCACCCACTATCCGGCCACGGTGGAAGAAGGCATTGCCATCACGGTGCAAGAGGCCTGGACGCAGCGCGACGGATACAAGCTGCACACTCCCAAATTTGTGCAAGAGGTGATCGAGCGCATCGCCTTCGCGGCGCGCGAGGATAAGAAGGTCGACAAGCGTTCCGGCGTGAGCCAACGCCTGCCCATTTCCTGCATCGAGAACGTGATCTCGAACGCCGAGCGTCGCGCCATCCGCCATGACGAGAAGTTGGTTGTGCCTCGCATTGGCGACGTCTACGCGGCGCTGCCGGCCATCACAGGCAAGCTTGAACTGGAGTACGAAGGCGAGATGAAGGGCGCGGACCACGTGAGCCGAGAGCTAATACGTACCGCGATTGCCAAGACTTACGACGGCTACTTCAACAGCGTGAATACGCAGCAGATCGTGCAGTGGTTCGATCTGGGCGGAGAAATCCAAATGGCCGACACCGCGGGCGCCGCTGAGGCCCTGCAATCCCTGCGCGCCATCCAGGGCCTGATGGATAAGTTGGGCAAGTTGACCGTCGGCCCGAAAGATAGTCCGGAACTGCAGGTGTCCGCAGCGGAGTTCGTACTGGAAGGTCTGCATGCGCACAAACGCATCGGGCGAAATGAAGAGCGCCTGTTCACAGCGGGAGAAAAACCACTGAAGCAGGCTGAGAAGCCCTTCGAACGTGAGGAACCGCCGTTTCGCGGCAGAAGGCCGTACAACTAGGTCGCCAGTCGTTGGTCGTTCGTCGTTGGCGGCAATGGTAACGCGTCTTGACGAACGACCACCGACTAAGGACCAACGACTATCTCTATGAAGCGCATTCGCTACAGCAAGTACGTTCCGGATCCCGTCGGCGAAATGAGCATGGAGGATCTACTAGGTGCCCTCTCAGACTACCTGCTGCAGAGTGGTTTCCAGAACTACATCTATAGCGACTTTCTCGATGGCGAACAAACACTCGACGACCTGCGCCGCGCGCTGGAACAGGCATTGCTCGAGGGCAATTTTCTGGACGAGGAAATGCGTGAGCGCCTGCAACAGATGCAAATGGATGGCACGCTGGATGAACTAATTGAACAGTTGATCGAACGCATGCAGCAGGAGGATTACATCAGCGTCGACCAACCTCACGATCCCTCGCGCCAGGCGAGCACGGGTGGACAGGTCGGCGAGGCCCAGCCACAGGCCAAGTTCGAAATCACTGATAAGAGTCTCGACTTTCTCGGCTTCAAGACGCTGCGTGATCTGATGGGATCATTGGGAAAGTCCAGCTTTGGACGGCATGATACTAGGGATTTGGCGACCGGTATTGAAACCAGTGGCGCCTCCCGGCGTTACGAATTCGGCGATACCCTCAACCTCGATATCACCGCTACGCTTTCCAGCGCCATCGAGCGCGAAGGCCTGAAACTGCCACTGAACATCGAATATTCCGATCTCCAGGTGCATCAGTGCGAATACCAGTCCTCGTGCGCGACCGTCCTCATGCTCGATTGCTCGCACTCCATGATTCTGTATGGCGAAGATCGCTTCACACCGGCCAAAAAGGTCGCCATGGCGCTTTCGCACCTGATTCGCACGCAGTACCCTGGCGACTCTCTCTCGCTTATCCTGTTTCATGACTCGGCGGAAGAAGTGCCACTCTCGCAGTTGGCTCGCGTGAAAGTCGGACCCTACTATACCAACACACGCGAAGGACTCCGGCTGGCGCAGCGCATTCTGCAGCGTCAGAGAAAAGACATGAAGCAGATTGTGATGATCACCGACGGCAAGCCTTCGGCGCTCACGCTCGAGGATGGACGCATTTACAAGAATGCCTTCGGGCTCGACCCTCTGGTGGTCAGCCAAACGCTGGAAGAAGTATCGAAGTGCAAGCGCGCCGGAATCCTGATCAACACTTTCATGCTGGCCTCAGACTACGGTCTGGTGCAATTCGTGCAGAAAGTCACGGAGATGTGCCGCGGCAAAGCGTATTTCACGACGCCGTACACGTTGGGGCAATATTTATTGATGGATTACATGTCGCGAAAGACGAAGACGATTCACTGACTCCACTGAGTTGGGGCTTCGATGGATTCGCGGCTCAGGAGGACGCGTGGAATGCGAGAATGAGGTCGACGCTTGAGAAGAGCTGCGGCTATCGCAATTCTGCTGCTCATCGCAGTGGCGCAAGGATATACGTGCCAATGGGCGAGGGGCTACTTCTATCAAGTGACTGCATTAAGAGGAAGGGTCGTCGGGGCTAACATAGGACCTCTGCAATATGTGCGCTGGTTGAGACAGTCGTTCGCGAGAAAACACGCAAAGCTCACGCTTTACGAATATCGTTGGCCTGTCAGCGGGAGAAGTGCTTTGCCTTTTGTAAAGGCGATCGAAACAGATCCCAACGGAAGATTTGATTTCGGTCTTATGAAAACGGGCCATTATACCCTCGTCGTAGACGATGAGAAACTAAGTAGCTCAAACTGGTTCGACGTTGAAATGAAGGATCGATCCCTGGCAAAAGAATCCGTCATCATCGACGTATCTCCTCACTTCCCAGACTGCAAGGGTGGACACGAATTTATCGTGAAGACAAAGTGAATCTAGCGATGTCAGGATTTCGTGTTCAAGTAGAACTTGTCCCGCAGCGATTGAGTCCATTTTCACCCCCGCGTACCGAAATGGAACAAAAGTTAAAATTTGTGATGGCCGTCACAAGGAATCAGGCTAGCGCATGCGTACAATCAGCGGCGTGGCAAGCGCGGCTTCGGAGGACACTTCCAGTGTGGGTACTGGGCACGCTTGCCAAGCGTTGGACGGCTGCATGCAGCCTGAGGGGTTCGATTCCTCTGTCCTCCGCACGACTGTCCAACCAATTTGGAACTCGGCACGCTCAAGCATGCCCAAGAGTACCTTGACTTCCGCTTGACAGCGCGGTAGCCTCAAGCTGCTTGGCAAGCGTGCCTAGATTCCGGCACCAGGAGTTCGCGAAAAGCCCCGCAGATGCGGGGCTTTTGCCTTCTTTGTCGGCGGCACAGAATTGAGTTTTTCGCGAATTTCTACGCTCGGCGAATCCTCGGCGGAGTTCTCCAGTCAGCAAATACGAATGTGAAGCTGTCACCCTTCCGCACATTCGTTGCCAGGACGGGCCGAAAGCAAGCGATGCAAGTTCCGCCGGTGCGGCGGACGCTGGGATAGACGATTCCCGCTGAGCCCAGATTTAGGAGCTGTGCCGCCAGCGCCTGCGAGGCAACATAGCTGTCAGGAGTCAGGCAGTCCGAATGTTCCTTGGCGCCCCGAAGGTCATGAAATTCGGCGCGAAAGTCCGCGAGGTAATCGGCATAATCGGCAGTGTCTTCTTCATCCCATTGTGTCTCTTGCAACCAAAGCTGTCGATGGTAAGCCACTTCCGTCTGGGAAGTCTGCAATTCAAAAGCAGCGTACCAGGCGCCGCGATCTGAGGAATTGAAGCGCGATCCGTCGGGTGCAGGATGGCAAAACGCGGCGTTGATGATCCGGTATGAAGGAATCCCAAACACCAACTCCCTCGCGTCGATGCCCGGTAACCGTCCCGATTCCACCCACAGGCGGTCATTGGTTGCGTTGTCGAGCTCGAAGATTCCGCTAAGAAGGTTTTCGTCGTCCGTAAGGCGAGTCAGTACCGAGGCGCCATCGTCAGCGAATTGTGCCGGAATCAGTCGATGCGTGTCTCGTTGATCGACACTACACACAGCCGGGACACGCATTCACCTTCCGCCGCGACGACTGTCTAGTAACCGGCGGACCACCAGCATGCCCGGCATGCCGCTCTGAACGAGCAAGACCAGAGGTGGTGCGTTGCTGAACACCGGATTACTGTTCGGCCGAGAAATCCACTGGCTCGCCAGCTTCCGGTTGAACAGAATATTCAGGGACTTGAAGATGCCGATCAGTAGAGAGATCCGAGTAAGCTCATCCTGCGTCAGCACGCTTTTATGAGTTTTCTTGAGCCCGTAGTACCGTCCGTGAGAGAAGCCACCGAGCAGTGCCATGGCATCTTCATTTTTCAAATCCCAGTTCTCGACGATCCTGAAGAATGCCTCAATCGCGGCTGGGCTCAGCCTCTTGCGCGTCGCCGCGTCCGTCAGGTCAGGCAGCTTCCTCAGATCCAGACCCAAATCAGGAACCACTGGTGTTGCAGCCACGGGTTCCTCCTAATATGTACTATAATAGCTACCAATTAGGACAACGTCAAGCAGGCAGATAATTCTCAGCGCCAGATGGCCTCCAGCCTCTTATTCCCCTGTTTTCAGATAGATGCGGAGCAGAAAGCTACGCTCTGACAATCTCACCCACCGCCCGGTACGCCTGGTCAATCGCTGCGTCTGTGTAGGCCGAGCCCCCGGCATCCGAGTTGGCAATGGCAATCCTGCCAAACTGCTTCCGTCCCAGCACCCAGGGCTTTTCCTCCTGGGACCAGTCGGGATCGAACAGCGGATTGTCGTGGAAGGCATAGCCGTGCGCCCAGCGGTTTACCGTGATGCCCTCAATATCCCGCGCCGGGTCAAATCCGGCCGCGCCCAACATGCGCCCCAGCTGTTCGCGAATGTTACGTTCGAAAGTTGAAAATGGCGTGCGCAGCAGTTCCGCCCGCCCCGCTCGATTCTGCTCTCGTTGTGGCAAGCCCGGTTTGCATGGAGTCCGCAGCATAAACAGTACAGCCGGCTCCTCGGGCTTGCCGGGGAATTTGTAGTCTCCCAGGCTCACCGGGAAATCCAGGGAAACATAGTTGTGGTAGCTGCCCGGCGCATCAATCTGGTACACGCCGAGTTTCTGAAACGCTGTCCAGTTGCGGATCGCCACGTGCGTATACACCAGCGGACTCTTTACCAGCAACGCCAGCGCATCCCGCTGCTTTTCCGGCAGTTCGGGGCAGAGATACGGAATCATTCCGTTGTAGCAGGCCAGCACGCACGCTTTCGCCGTCACCGAAAGCAGCTTGTCACCCCGCATGTACGCGACTTCCACTTCCTTCGCCGTTTTCGCCTCGCCCACATGGCGCACCCGCACTACCGTCGTGTTCAACCGGATACTCGTCTTCACCGCTAATTGAGAAGACGCCCTATCCAGTTTGCTGTAGTCCACCCTCGCGGTTACCACGTCTTCCATCGTGTGTCCCGGAATTGCCTCCGGAATCAACGAACGAACCAGCAGCCGCGCGATCGAAGCATTGCCGTCCGGAAAGTGAAAAATATATGGGTCGGGTTTCACGTCGTTTCCGCGCCCTTGGCTCCCGCCCAGCTTCAAGCCCTCAAAGCCAGGGTATCCAAACTCATCGTAATCGTCGCCGTCCGTGTAGCAGAACAGAGCTGGGACTGCCTCGATACCAACGCAGAAAAGATCGTGGGTCTTCTTTTGGAAGAACGGCAATACATCTTGATGCACTTTCACGATCTTCGTCAGGAAGTCGGCATAGCTCATTTTCATCAGCCGTTTCCGTTTTTCTTCGACGGAGAGACCCGGCAGATAGTCCACGTTTTCGGTGTAGAGCCGCGTGAGGTCGCGCTTCGCCGCATCCGGGAGTGGCGTCTTCGCAATAAACTCCGGCCACGGCAGCGAGTTTCTCCCTACAACAAAACGGTCCTCCCCAAAGGTTTCTTTGTCGAAGAACACGCCCGTGCCAAGCTTCAGGGAGGGAAACAACTTCTGGTCGTAGGCTTGATAGAACTTCTGTAAATCAACGCCCAGCTCCGCCAGCAAACCCCTGGCGACCTGGCTGTACTTGGATGGACTCTCGATCGACTGCGTTCCCCCGTAACACAGCACCTTGCGTCCGCCCACCTCAAACTCATTGCGCTTAGCGTGCCCGCCAAAGTCGTCATGATTATCCAAAATCAGAACCCGCGCCTGTGGACCCGCGCTCTTGCGGTAAAAGTGAGCCGCCGCCAGCCCGCTGATGCCGGCTCCCACCACTACCAGATCGTAGGTCTCACCGGTCGCCTCGGGCTTCCCAGCCCCTTCCCAAAAGTCTCCATCCCGGAGCTTGTGCGCAAACGTAAACGTGCCGTCATGGTTGCCCCTAATTCCGGTCCGCGCGGGTGGGTAATAGTCCGGCGCTTTCTCCGGAGCAAATTGCTTTTCCGTGAGGCTCGGATTAATGGACGTCGGTTCAGCCGCTTCTGGTTCCCCGAGCGCCGCAGCCAAATCCGGCAGCGCCAGCACTCCGATGCCCACCGCGACTCCGTTTAGGAAGTCACGCCGGGTGATCTCGCGGCCCATGCCTAGCTCTCGATCTCGCGAATTGTTCACAGGTAGCTTCGCACGCAGGCTTAGTCTGAAATTTGAGCTTTCTGAATAAGCGTCAGACGTCTCGGTTCAGCTCGTGCCGTCAGCTTTCTTCACGGCTGACTCTGCAGCTTGGAAACCAATACGGCTGTGGGTCCCATCGCAAAAAGGTTTAGTCACTGAGCCGCCGCAACGGCACAAAGAAAAAGCCGGTTTGCCAGTAAGGTCATACTTGTTGCCGTCGGCGTCAACCAACTCGATCGAGCCCTCTGGGGCTTCCACACGATACGGGCCGTTCTTCTTGATCGTAATCTTGACGGTGGGCATGAGACCTCCGCTAAAAATGAGTCTTACTACGGATAATGAAGATAGCAGCTTCGAGCCGATGGCTTCTAGCGGAATGAATTCCTCTGGCCGCCCCAAATCGGTTGGTAATTACGAATGCCTTGCACCACTCAGCATGCCACTCATGCGGCCGCTGATAGCGCCGGAAGTAGCTCCTGATACAGATCCAAATACTCATCGATCATGCGTTTGGAGGTAAAACACTCGCGGGCGCGCTGATAGGCGCGGTTGGCATAGCCGCGACATAGGTCTCGCTCATCGCTTAGGCGCCGAATCGCCGCTGCCAAGCTGTTGGCGTCATTCGCGCGGAAGTAGAGGGCGGCATCGCCCCAAAGTTCCCGGTGGGAAGGAATGTCGTTAGCAATGATGGCGCAACGCGAAAGCGCGGCTTCTACCGTCGTCATGCCGTAAGGCTCATATCGCGACGTGGCAGCATAGATGGAGGCCCGGCTGTAAAGAGTGCGCAGCTGCGCCTCGGTTTGCGGACCTTTTAACGCCATGCAGACCCGATCGACGGCAACTTTGACGTCGGCGCGAATGGGAATCTTGGGAGAAGTCACTGGCACGTCTGATCCGACGATGCAGACGGGGAGTGGATGCTCATGTTGGGTCAGTAGAGAAACCTGCTTGCCGGCGTCCCACAGTCGCCCCACCGCCAAGACGGAATCATCCTTGCTTACATATGGATTGAAGAAGATTGGGTTGCGTCCGTTGTAAATCACAGAGTCGCGGCGCGGACGCGTATAGCAGGCCCGGAGGGTGTCCAGCATCCAGACCGTCGGTGCAACCACGGCACTGGCCTGCTCCAAGCCACGAATTACCATCTCTCTGTACCACTTCACCCAGCGGGTCTGTTTCGGCTCATTCCCATGAATCGCTTTCCACCAACTGATCATGTCCCCGTGGGCTACGACTACGCGCGGAATTTCAACGGGAAGGTTGCCATAGCACAGCTGGTTCAAGTGCAGAAGATCGGGCTTCAACTCCTGCACCAGAGCTGTGATATAGGCGGAGGAGGCTTCGAGGTCCAACTCTCCTTCCTGCATCCAGTCCAAACGAAACGCCGTGGGACGATATTCCAGGCCGTGCAGATTGTCCATCCAGGAGGTTTGTTCGGGCAGAGGAATCTCGCCGAGGCTGACCAGAGTGACACGAACCCCGCGGCTCACCAGTCCCGTGACCAGTTCGCGAGCGTAAGTCCAGACCCCACCCAGCGTATCGGCAGTAACTAGAACGTGCACTCGCAGCTCCTGTCTCTCGCTGAGATCAGTGTACGTGAGACGTCTGATTCCAGGCCCGATTATTGTAGTGGGAGAACTGGCGGTCACCGAAGGATTTTTGGACCCTGGGCGGCGCGCGGTGCGCAAATTATTGCACAGGAAGGATCAGGCAATACTCGAGCACTGGCTTTAGTGTGCCGCTTGGTCTGCGAGAAAGTCCTCGTATCCCTTTTGGTAGCCTGCGGTGAAAGACGCTCGATCCGCCTCGGTGGCCCATCGTCCGCTGACAACATGGGGCGCAACTCCGTTTTCGGCTGCAAGTCTGCCCAAATACAATCCATCTCGGAAGGCGCCATCGGTGATGTGGCTGACGTTTTCGTTCGTGCTTAGAAAGTTCGGCCGACGCTGGACGTGAAACACTGACACCGTTCCCAGGCTGAGCGCCATCAAGGATGCGAATAATGAAACCCTGTTCATTGCTTTGTCCCCCAAATCTTTTTCGATTTCCTCGGTTCTGAATCTCTTGTCGATGAGACAAGCCTAAGGCGGGCGGAAGGTGACCTTGTCATTCAGCGGTCACTTGTTGGTCAACTGTTTGTTGTTTTTTTGTCGGGGACTTGTAACCTTCATGCGGAACAACAACCAGGAGGGCGGCGGCCTAGGTCGAGGCTTCGAGTTTGATGCGCATTTCCCGAGCCAGTTCATAAACGGCGCGCATTTTAGTCTCAGCTGTGGCTTGAAGGTGGGGGGTTTGAAGGGCCAGCTCGCAGGATAGTAGGATCGCCGTTATCGTATCTTTTAATTCATTGCGTAGGCCTTGTTCCGCGCCTTGGCGCGCTAGCAGGACCTCTCGCTTGCGGCGGTGCAGAGCCGCACGCAGTTCGCGCACTACTCGTTCCATTCCGCAGACAGCAAAATTTATGTAGACTGGGATCGCCGTCCCGACATGCTGTAAGACCATCTCGCTGTCATCAGGCTCAGCTTCCAGGAACGACTGATCAATCACGACTGCGGAATATTCGTGGGCGCGCAGCCTGGTTGCCGCCTGCCGTAGCGTAGCTTCGACTTCTACCGGCTCCCGAATCTCTTCCTCGATCCTCACTGCCCAGTCGCGACCTTTCGCGTAAGGCGTGATGAGTAGAATCATGCGTTTTGACGTGCACGTCTGCCGCCACAACTTTGACTGATGAAAGCATTGCGTTTAGAGCGGCGCTGGCTTCTGTCGTTCCCATGACGGGAAGGCCGCTCCGTTTCCCGAACGACTCATCGGATATCACACACGGCGGGTGGCCCGGGCAACTTCCGGATTGAATCCTACTCTGGAGGGTGCCCCGTCCAAGCTCTGCTTGGGCGGGGATGTTCGTTCGTCACAGAATGGGAGCGCTTTGGAACTAACCTTCTCCTATGCCTTGGGGGCTAAAGCGGTTCCAACAGTCCGGCCAGCTTCATTTCCTTACCTTCAGTTGTTACCGCAGACGAGTGAACTTCGAGAGCATACGATCCCGCGCCCACCTTTGAAGCCTCCCTCGAAACAGTCCGCCAAGGGTACAGGATCTGTGTGTACGGTTACGTGGTGATGCCGGAACACGTACACCTTCTGGTGAACGAACCCGAGCGATGCGGCTTAGCGCCAGCCTTGCGTCGTTGAAGCAATCGGTCGCGCGTACCCTGGCGTTGCGAGCTGCGGAATCCCTTCTGGCAGGCTCGCAACTACGATTTCAATGTCTGGAGCGAGCGCAAGTTCTTGGAGAAGCTGCGCTATATTCATTGGAATCCAGTGCAACGGGGGCTGGTCGCGCGGCCAGACGACTGGAAATGGAGCAGCTTTCGTCACTATGTGAGCGGCGAACCGGGGACAGTGGAAATTGAATCGCAGTGGACGGTGCGGACTCGTGAGCGCATGGGAATCTTTCCCATGATGCAGACACCGCCTAAGGAAAATTCCCGCCCAAGCAGAGCTTGGACGGGGCACCCTGCAGAGTAAGATGAGTGCGATTTAGCCCGGGCCACCCGCCATGAAGACATCGAAGACGATGGACAACATCTCGTGCGAAAACTCGGCATGGAGCTACCGATTGAGCCAGTTCTGCGCGAGTGGGAAAAGCCGCTTGAAACGTTGCGTGATAAGGTGCTTTGGCTGAACTGGATTCGTCAGCATCAGTCCGCTCAGCAGGTTGTTGAACGTTAACTGGGCGGGTGGCCCAGCCTTTCGCGTTTTTTGCGAAGGCTGGGGCTGTTCACTCGTTCCCAGAGACCTCGATGAGTAGTCAATGATTCCTTTACCCACCCTTTCGCAGAGTGCGCGAAAAGGGTGGGGCACCCGGCAAACAGAAACCTGGAAGGGTGGGGCACCCGGCGCAAGCTTTTTTCCAGAACGAGCTCCCCGCTGCCCTGGCTGGTAAATGCAAGTGAGGATTCGAGAAAGAGAACGAGGTGTCTCTGCCCCAATGAAGCGGTGGAAGCGGCTGGCCGACATATTCCTAGAAGTAGTTATTGCGGTTGTTCTGGTGACGGCTGGGATCGTGTATGTTGCCAGGCATCCTAGGGGCAGCCCCAACTGGGGTCGCATAGCGCTTGCAGGGAATACGGTCGTGGTTTTCGGGTTTCTGATCTCATGGTTTCGTCAGGCATGGAAACGCTTGGTGTTCTGGACAACGTTGGTGGTCTTGCTGCTGGGCCACACTGCAGCTTATGTGTTGGTCCTCAGTCGCATTCACGACTTCCCTTTGGCTTATTACGTCGTTCTCAACTCGATGGAACTGGCCCTGTTCACGGTGATTTTGAGAAAAGTAATAACGGGAAACAGGGATTAGGTATAACAGGCGGTCTACCCGCAAACAACGAATATAGTGACCTCAAGCGAGGCCCGCCCCACCCACCGCTTGTCGAAGTTCTAGTCCTGGGCGGCGTACTCTTTCAGCTTGCGGTAGAGTGTTGTTTTACCAATCCCCAGCAGCTTTGCCGCCAGCAGTTTGTCGCCGTTAAGTTGCCCGATCGTATTGATGATGGTCTGCTTCTCCAAGTCGGCGATAGGGACAATCTTGGCCGCGCCGTTTCCTCCCGCTGGCATCGTGCTTTGCACACTGTGAATGGCGCTGGCAAGTCGCATGCCTGGATCATGGGCCCACTGGTGAAGGCGCAGGCCCGCTCCAGGCAGTTTTCCAGTTCACGAACATTGCCTGGCCAATCGTAGGCTAACAGGGCCTTCATGGCGTCGTCGCTCAGGCTCCGTTCCTGCGCCGAGGCCCGCGAGAGCCGCTCCAGGAAGTGCGCCGCCAGCAGTGGAATGTCCTGGCGACGCTCGCGCAATGCCGGAATTCGCAAGCTCAGTACATTCAGCCGGAAATACAGATCCCGCCGGAACGTGCCCTGCGCCACCGCCTGCTCCAGGTCGCGGTTGGTGGCCGCCAGTATTCTCACGTTGATGGGGACACGTTTGGTGCTTCCTACTGGACGGATTTCCTTCTCCTGAATCGAACGCAATAGCTTGGCCTGGAGGTCCACCGACAACTCGCCGACCTCATCCAGAAACACCGTGCCGCCCTCGGCGATGGCGAGCAGGCCTTCGCGTGACTGTACCGCGCCGGTGAAGGCTCCTTTGACGTAGCCGAAAAGTTCACTCTCGATCAGAGTCGGGACCAGTGAGCCGCAGTCGACAGGAATAAACGGCTTGTCGTGGAATGGTCCCGAGTAGTGTATGGAGCGTGCCACTATTTCCTTACCAGTTCCGCTTTCTCCCAGGATCAGAACCGGGTGGTTGCTGTGCGCGGCCTTGGCGATGATCCGATAAAGTTTCTCCATCTCGGGCGCCCGTCCAACGATGCTCCCGAAGCCTTGTTTGGATTTGATCTTCTCCCGCAGCAGGCGATTTTCGGTTTTCAACTTCAAGTGCCCGGAGACGCGCTGCAACAGCAGCTTCAGTTCGTCCATACTGAAAGGCTTGGTGACATAGTCGTAGGCGCCATTCTTCATGGCCTGCACCGCGGATTGAACCGTTCCATAGCCGGTCACCACAATGACCACTGCATCGGCACGTCGTTCGCGGATCTGATGCAAAGCCTCGAGCCCTCCCGCGCCCGGCAATTTCAGGTCGAGCAGCACGACGTCGACGCCTTGGGCATCCAGCATGCGGTAAGAGTGCTCGGCCGAGTCGGCCACGCAGGTGTTGAAACCCAGGGATTGGGCAACTTCCCGGCAGGCTTCCCGAATAGCGCGTTCGTCATCCACGATCATCAGATTCAGCAGGTTCGCGCCTTCGAGTTGGGGCAGGATGGGCGCGCTAGCAACCACGGTTGTCATGTTGCATCACCTCGTCTTGAGTTCGGATTTCTACGATTCGGGCTCCTGGGCGTCTTTCTGGGCCAATTCTGGAGCAACCCGCGGTAGACGGACGGAGACCTGAGTGCCTCGGCCCGGCTCACTCTCCACTACAACGGTTCCTCCACGCTCTTTCACAATGCCAAACACGGTGGCGAGTCCCAATCCGTTGCCCTGCCCGGGTTGCTTGGTCGTGAAGAAAGGTTCGAACAAATGGGAACGCGTTTCTACATTCATGCCAGAGCCAGTATCAGTGACCGTGATCTCAACGCAGGGCGTCAGGCTTGATTTTTGATCAGTCGGATGAACGAGAAAGTCCGCGCAGTTTCGCGTCCTCACAGTCACGCGGCCGCCATCCGGCATTACGTCGCGGGCGTTCAGCACCAGGTTCATCAGGATCTGCTGAACCTGGGACGGATTGATCATGACCGAACCCAGATCATCAGCTAGTGACGTAACCAGTTCGATATTTTCACCGATCAATCGTGCCAGGAGTTCACGCATACTGCTCACGATGTCATTTACTGACAGCGCATCCTCCTTGACCGTTCGCGGACGCGCAATCGCCAGCAACTGCTGGATCAAGGCGGCACTCTGCTCGCCGGCCATTCGAATCTCCTGCGCATGGTGTCGCAAACGGCGATTGCCTCCCAGACCTGCGATCAACAGATCGCAATAGAGCATGATTCCGGTGATCAAGTTATTGAAGTCGTGAGCGACGCCGCCCAGGAGCCGGCCGACGGCCTCCATCTTCTGTGACTCCTGCAATTGCTGCTCGGAGCGCTTCTGCAGAGTGACATCGCGGACGCTGACAATCAGAAGATCGCGGTCTCTGACCCGGAAACCGGCGCACGAGACTTTGACACATATCCGCGTACCGTCGCAGCGCAGGCCGGTGAACTCCGCGGCGGGCCAGCCCAGATTGATGTCACTCGGAGTGCCAGCCTCGGGGCGATCCGCAATAACAAACTCCGGCCAGCTCCGGCCGTGGATCTCAGAGTTTTGCGAATACCCAAACAGCTGGACAAAGGCCGGATTGGCGTAACGGACGCGGCCGCACTCACCACGTTCAACCACGGCCAAACTTGCCGGGCAGGCTTCCATAGCCGCGCTTAACATCAACCAATCCGGCGATCCTTCCGGTTCTGTCCGAAACTGCGCCCTAGCGCTCATGGCTCAACCGAACTTTCCGTCCCTGCCGGGTCCGAATCAGGAAAGCATTGATCAGAATTAACTTTGGATGAAAGCAGAACGCACCGCCGCCCAGTATCGAAAGGCGGAATCGCCTCCCAAATCGGGAACACCGCTGCAACACCCAGCGCCTGTGGGCTCTCCCCATTGAGGAAGTGTAGGCAATCGTCCTATGCCCTGCTAAGGGCGCACGTCACATGCAATTGTGATGGAAGAACAATTTATGAGAGCACCGTCTGTGGAGAGGCAGGCAAACTTGGTCTGAGTCCTGCCGATAAAGAACTGAAGCAGCGGGTAATCAGGCGGAAGGTGAGATGCCGTTCCGGCTTAAGTGTCGAAGCTTCTGTGTCAACGGAGCGGCCTGACTGCCGCAAAAGAAAACGGAGGAGACGGCATTTTCGGCCGCTCCTCCATGGATTTGTGAAGGCCCTTCGGCAAACAGGCTAGTTGGACGAGTCACCCATCCCAGCCGCTGCGCTCTGTGGTCCGTTTTCCGGCTGAACGATCACGCCGTCGAACGGGGTAGCGGCCACGAAACGTCCGTGCACCACGCTGATGCGGCGCAAAGGGTACCCGGAGTCAGGCCCGCGGTGCCAGCTCCGCCCGCCGTCCTGGCTGGCGAAGACCACACCCGTGGCCGTGCTGGTAGCCAGCAGGCGCTTGCCGGTTAGGTCGTAGGTAATCGAGCTGATGTTCTTGTCGGGCAGTCCATTCACCATGTGTTCCCAGGTGGTACCGGAGTCCGTACTACGGAAAGCGCCTTCCCGCGACGCGACCAGGATCTCGCCATCAGGAGTGATCGCCAAGCCAGACAGGCTGGTCACATAAGAAGACAGTCCAGCCTGCTGCCAGGCGACTCCATCATCCAAGGAAAACAGGACGTTGGTGCGAGTGGCGGCAACCACCAGGGTGCCCTTCGCCTGCACGGAAACAAATTCAGTCTTGCCAGCCACCGGACCCCCACTCCAACTCTTGCCCTGGTTCGTACTAGTGAACAAACCCGCGGAAGTGGCAGCCAGCCAGCGTTTCGGCGTGATTTCGATTTCGTTCACCTTAGCGTCTAGCACCGAGCGAACTGCGGTCTTGGTGGCTACGGAAGTTTTCTTTGTTCCCTTCTTAACCGCGCGGACCGAGACTTTCTCGTTAACGATGGCGTTAATCGCATGCCATTCGGAACCATCGCGATCCAGCATAAAGATGCCGCGGTTAGTGCCGGCAATCAGAGCGCCATTACTGGCCTGCTTAAGCGCGAATACATCGCGACCACCGAGGCCAGAACTTTTCTGCTGCCAGCTTTGGCCGCCGTTATGGGTGGAGAAAACTCCGCCGAACTCACGGTCGTTTACTACTCCCACAAGCATGCTATTAGGATCACTTTGGTCGGCCAGAATCGCCGTGACGTAGCGGTGGGTGTAACCGTGGTTGGAAGCCAGGAAAGTCTGCGCGCCGTCCTCGCTAGCCATCACGCCGCTGCGATCGGTGGCCAACAGAACGCGGTTCGAGTTACGCGGATCCACCACCACGTCGTTCACTACGACTTCAGAATTGGTTACGTGCTTCCAGGTCTTGCCTGCATCCACGGTCTTCCATAGCCCTTCTGTCGTGCCGGCATAGACCGTGGCTGGATTGATCGGATCCTGCTTCAGGACGCGAGTACGCCGTGCTGAGAACGGAATTCCCTGCAGTTTTTGGAACAGGTCACCGGCGCTGTCACTCTTGTAGATTCCAGAACAGGCACTAGCGAATACTACCGACGAATTCGTGGCGTCGACGATGATCGAAAACACGTCCGAATCATCGATCATGCCTTTATTAATGTGATGCCAGGTGGCGCCGCCGTCACTAGTCTTCCACGCCAGATGCCAGGTGCCTGCGTATACCACGTCCGGATTCTTGGGATCAATGGCAGCGGATTCAATGTTCTTGATTTCGGGATTCGAGGCAGAGATTCGCTCCCATCTGTCGCCGCCATCCCGGCTGCGGAAAACTCCGTCGAGAGCGCCCGCCACCAATACCTTGGAATCGGAAGCAGAGAGCGCCATGGCACGAATCGATTTTCCGTGCATCGCGGGAAGAGCTTCCCAGTTTTTGCCGCCGTCATGACTGCGAAACAGGTCGCCGGCTTGCTGGTTTTCGACGCTCCAGGCTGAAACATATATATGTTTGGAGTTGTGGGGATCGATGGCGATGTGATCCAGCACGTAGTCGTCGCCACTACCCAGGTGCGCAAAGTGGAACCAGCTATGCCCGCCATCCTCAGAAGAGAAGATGCTTCCGCTGCTGGTACCGAGGAAAATATGATCAGGATTGCGAGGATCGTAACTCAAGCTGCGAACATCCCCTCCATCCGGCCCCAGAACTGTCCACTGATTGGCCCACAAAGTGGTGGCACAGAACAGTCCAATTGCTAATGTAATCAGATACTTACGAGAGATGCCCGAAAATGCTCTCGAATTCATAGGTGACTTTGCCCCTGGCGAAAAAATGTGCCTAACCGGGCCAGAGTGACAGCGTAACCCATTGCGATCAAGTTACGTAAGGGAGGTAGACAAAGGGCCAGTCGAGTTTCCGCCTCGACCGGCCTTGTCGAGTAGCAGTTAACTTGTTGCGCTATTGCGCCTTCGGTTTGGCCGCCTTTCTCTTGGGCGCCGCAGGGTGATCCGGAATCGCCTTCACCACTCCTTCATTCACTGGTTGCGTGCCCTCGCCAGAGAACGTGGCGCCAGCAGGAACCACCCAGTATTCGGCGGTTTTCGTTCCCCCGCTGCCGGTTCGCACCTCGATGCGGCTTGGGTCAATTCCCTGCTTGGCTTCGCCTCCCGTCAGATAAGCTTTGGAATCGACGGCACGCTCTGCCGCTAGATTCTTGCGCTTCTCGGTCGGCTCCACATTGCCGACAATTACGAGCTTGTTGTCAGCATTCTGCTGCAGATTCTTCGCCACGTCGTCGAGAATAGCTTTGCAGGTGTTGTCCACGCGCCAAGGTTTGTTCACGTTAGGGAAGTCGCATTGGCTCAGCTTGCTGGCCTGCGGCGGAGGCGGAGGCGGAACCTCGACGTTAACTTGGCTCGAAGACGAAGTCGTCAAACCACGGGAGTCAGTGCAGGTCGCACTCACGGTGATCGGACCAGCGGAAGCGCCGGTCGTGTCCAGGGTGGCCGTTCCTCCGCTGCCGGAGACACTGCCCCCGGTTGCGGTCCAACCACTGACCGTCACTGGCACGCCGTCCGGACTGGTGCAATTGCAGGTAAGAGTGGAAGACGTGCCCGCCTGAACGGAAGCCGGACTCGCGGAGCATGACATGGTAGGAGGATTCTTTGGCGGTTCTTTGACGGTGAAATTTGCCGTGCAGCTCGCCTCACCATTCTTCTTCATCTTGTGATCGGCAATATGCGCGGTCACGGTGTAGCTGCCGCCCGCGAGGCCATTCGTATCAATATTGGCGGTGTTGTCCTTGCTAGTGACCTTTCCGCCGCTGCTGCTCCAAGTGTAAGTAAGATCGTGCTTGGGATTGAAGTTGCTGCCGGTCGCCGTCGCCGTCACTGGCTCACCCACCATGACTTCGCTGGGTTGTACGGCACAACTGGCGGTAGGTGGAACCTCCGGCGCTCCACCGACGTAAAAGAGGATGCCACTTCGCAGGCGAACCCCGCCCCAATTTGGGCGCCTCAAGCCAGGCTGGCTCGGAGGAACTACGTTCGAAAAGTTCTCGGACACCCACTGATAGTCAGCTTCGAACAGACGAATTCCGAAGCCACGGCTCACCGGAATATCGATCCCCCCCCCCGAGAATCGCTCCAATTCGGTTGTGGGGGCCACTAAAGGAATCATTTAGACGATTCCAACCAAGCAATGTATGGGCAAAGTAGTTGATGCCCTCCCCTCTCCAAGTCAGGCGGGGACCGGCGCTCACGGTCTCAATGTTCTTCGCCACTTTGCCGAAGTTCACTCCGGAATCTGCTTCCAGGGCAAGGTTCTTCGTGAAATTATAAGCGAAGGCAAAGCCAGCGCCCCTTGGCATACCCCCAACATTTTGGGACTGAACCGGAGTAGTTCCCGCGATCGGTACACTCCCACGCGGATCCAGCCATTGATAGCCGATAAAAACGTCGGCTTTAGGCGTGGCTTGTTCCTGAGCCAGCGCGGCGACCGACAACAGAAACATTGCGACCACCGTCATCGCGATTGCGAGACACGGCACACGCCGACTGCTTTTCCTGCTACGAAGTGACATGCAATCCTCCGGAAACTGACGGGTCAACCTAGTGTTCATGGGCAATCTCAAGATCGCGGTAGCGTAGACCAATTCCCCGCATGGAAAATTCTCGAGACGCATGCCATCAAACCAACGAGCCTTAGAACCACAAACTCTAGCCCAACGATTGGCACCCGGCATATTATTCGCAGGGTTCCTGTAGAGTCAACTAGGCGAACCGCTAAGTTAAATTCAGCCGCGACCAATAATCCGAAAATCTCACATTGATATTTTCGCTTTCTGCCGTAACACGAAGCTGGGGTCAAAGCTGGTCAGGGGCTTCACAGGCTTGCAGGTAATCGGCTGAGCCTCAATAATGACTGCTGGCCGCAAATCTATGAACCAGGAAAAAGTACTGATCGTCGAGGACGAAGACAATGAGCGGACAGGTCTGGCTGAGCTAGTGTCCGCGTGGGGCTACCGCGCCGAAACCGCGAGAGATGGCGCGGAGGGTTTGGAGAAAATAGCTAGTTGGTCCCCTTCCATCATTGTCACCGATATGAAAATGCCGCGCATGGGAGGCCTGGAGCTTCTCGAAAAATTGGCAACCGATGACCAGACTAGAGCGGTCGTCGTAGTCACCGCTCAAGGCACGATTGACAGCGCGGTGCAAGCCATGCGTATGGGCGCTTACGATTACATCACCAAACCGATTGATACGGCGCGATTGCGCACTATTCTGCAGAATGCTTCGACTCTGCTGGGCACGCGGGTCGAACTCGAGGTCACCCGCCGTAAGTTGCGGGATGCAGGCTCTCTCGGCAGTCTTGTAGGTCCCTCTAAGAAAATGCAAGAAATTTTCCGCCTGATTGAAATGGTGGCTCCCAGCACCGCATCCGTCTTAATCACCGGGGCCAGCGGCACCGGTAAGGAACTGGTGGCGCGTACCGTCCACGAGCTCAGCCCTCGCCGGGGTAAACCTTTTGTTCCAATCAATTGCGCTGCCATTCCAGAAACCTTAATCGAGAGCGAAATCTTCGGTCACGAAAAGGGCGCCTTCACGGGCGCGCTGGAGCGACGTACCGGCTGCTTTGAACTGGCGGAAGGCGGAACCTTGCTGCTGGATGAAATTGGTGAAATGCCGGTCCCCACTCAAGCCAAGCTTCTACGGGTCCTTGAAGACCGCAAGTTGCGGCGGTTGGGAAGCAAAGTGGAGACCACGGTGGACGTTCGCGTACTCGCGGCCACGAATAAGGTGCCCGAAGATGCGGTGGCCCGCGGCGAGCTGCGCAACGACCTTTACTACCGACTGAACGTGTTTAACATCCATATGCCACCGCTGAGGGAGCACAAAGAAGACATTCCCGATCTGGTGCAGACCCTGCTCGGCGAAATGAGCGCCAAGCACGGGCGAAAGGTAGCGGCGGTGAGCGAGGCTGTGCTCAATCTATTTCGCAATTACTCTTGGCCCGGCAACACCCGTGAGTTGCGCAACACACTGGAGCGGGCTGTGATCGTCTGCGACGGTGCCGTGATCGAAACTAAGCATTTGCCGCCAGGGTTTGGGTTGTCGACGGTCCGGCCCCCGGTCGACGATCCGGACGCCATACGTCTCGGAGTGGGCACCACGGTGGGAGAGGCAGAGAAACTGCTAATACTGAAAACTCTTGAAGCCACCAGCAACAATAAAACCCGGGCAGCCGAGATTCTCGGCATCAGCCTGAAAACCCTGCATAATAAGCTCAAGGAGTACGGCAGCGCGCCCGCCGAAACGGCATCGGCCAAGGAAGGATGAACCTAGGCTGTCGCTTGGGCGGCTGGTTAGCATCGGGGTATCGGGCAGTTATTCGAACTAGCCCAGCCTGTCGAAGCGCTTGACGAGAGGGCATGCGCCGAAGAACAAAACTCGTGCTCGCCATCACTTTGATGGTGGTAGTGCTCGCGTCCGCGTTTTCCTACATCTATATCTCGGAGTTGCTGCGTCAGGGGGTTACGACGGCTAGTGAATCTGCCTCCCAGTTGACTTCCAATCTCGCCTACCTGGCGGCGAATGCTGCCCCGGACTTGAGCAGCACCAAGGTGAATACTGCTGATCCGAAAGCAGTGCGCCGGGCGATTGCTTACTATCTCAGCACCGATCGCAATCTGAACGATGCTTTGCAATCGGTAGTAAGCACCTGGCCGATGATTTACGACGCGGCGATTGTAGATGCCGACGGCAATGCGATCCTCCACACTAATCCGGACCTGGTGGGCAAGCGCATTCCTGTTCGGCCCGATTTCCAACTGGTAAAGAACGCCGACTTCCGTAAGCAATTTCGCCTGTTGTACAACTCCCCTACCGTCTACGATGTGCGCCTGCCGCTCACATTGGATGACGCTCCCTTCGGGAGAATCCACGTGGGTGTTTCCACTGTGTTTCTGAAAAGCGAACTCACCCCCCACTTGCGCCGGGCGGCCATCTTATCTGCTCTTGCCATTTTGCTTTCCATGTTATTAGCGGCGGGACTCTCCCGTCTGGCATTGGGTCCTCTGGAGCGCCTAAGCCGCAGCCTGGATAGCGTAACCGGAGGAAATCCGGAAGCGGTTACCGAGGACGCTGGGCGCGATGAATACGGGTTGGTTACGCTGAAGATCGCGCATCTTGGCCGCCAGATGCGTGACGCCAAAGAGATCTTTTCCGCCTTGAAGGACAACGTGGATCAGATCATGGGCAACCTGCAAGACGGTCTGATGTTGTTCACCCGTGATTCGCATGTCGTGCTGGTGAGCGCTTCCGTGGAACGCTTCCTCGGCCGGCCACGACGAGAGTTACTGGGCCGCACAGTGAAAGAGATTTTCTCTTCTGATTCGCCTCTGGGCGTACAGGTGCAGGAGGCCTTTCAACTGCGAAGCGCAATTCTGCAGCGCGAAGTGGAGTCGCCGAGCGGAAAGCGAGTGCAGATCTCGCTCGACTTCATTCAGGAAAGAGGAGCGCAGATCGGCGCCCTGCTTACCATGCGCGATGCTGAGTCGGTCCGGCGCATCGAAGATGAAATAGAGATGTCGCGCCGGCTTTCCGCCAGCGGCCGTCTCACCCGCGGTGTCGCCCACGAAGTCAAGAATCCCATCAACGCTATCGTGCTGCACTTGCAGTTGCTGCAAAACAAGCTGCAACAGATCGATCCTGATACGCGGCGGCACATGGATATCATCGGTAGCGAGATCTACCGTTTGGACCGTGTGGTTCAGATCCTAGTCGACTTCACTCGGCCGCGCGATCTCCGCCTAGAGGAAATCGACCTGCGGCGGCTGTTGGAGGACGTCACTACGCTGGCCACGCCTGATGCGGAACAACACGGAGTCACCTTAACTTGCGAATTACCGCCAGAGCCGCTATCTGTCAAGGTGGACGCCGACCTGATGAAGCAGGCCATCCTGAATGTGGTTCTCAACGGCGTGCAAGCCATGCCACAGGGAGGACTGCTGACGGTTTCGGCTCGGCGGGAAGACGAGATCGTGGTCACCGAGGTTCGGGACCAAGGCAGCGGTATTCCGCATGAACTCCAGGAAAAGGTTTTCGAGTTGTACTTTACTACCAAGAAAGCCGGCTCTGGCATCGGGCTGGCGCAAACCTTCCAGATTCTGCAATGGCATTACGGATCCGTAGATTTCCAGTCGGTGCAGGGTCAGGGCACAACGTTCCGGCTCCGCCTCCCTATGGCTGAATCCCGGTCGGACACCTTGAAAGAGGCAGCAACTCGCACCTAAGCAGTGGAAGAGTAGCGATGCCTCGCTCCGGAGCGTAGAATCGTCCCACTCGCCCGGAACGTCCCGGGAACGAAGTTTGAATATGTCTCTGGCCGCTGTCCTCATCGTCTGCGGGCTCGTCGCTTCGCCCTCAATGGGCGTTGCGGATAGCTCTGCAGTGCCCGTAATAGCAAAACAGAACCAGCGGGCACAGGATTCCCCTCCAACCGCTCCTCAGCCGGAAACACCTACGCCCCCAGCGCAAAGCAAGCCGGAGCCACCGTCAGCACCGCCACAAACTCCCGCTCCTGCTACACAATCTGAGAATCCGCAGCCTGACTCAACCGACAAGAAGCCTGCCGCCGCCGCTACCAAGAAGCGTCACCGAAAACGCAAGCCGACCGCACAGCCGGAGTCAAGCCCGGCTAAGACTGTGGTACCCAATGGCAGCACGACGGATCCCAAGGCGCAGATTGCTCCGAGTGTTACCGACGCACAGGCTTCTCATCAACGCCAGAACACTGCCCAGTTGCTGGACTCTACCGACGCAAATCTAAAAAAGCTTGCTGGCCATCAACTCACCGCCAGCCAGCAGGACACGATGAAGCAGATTCAATCCTACGTCGAACAAGCTAAGGTTGCTGACGCTGCCGGCGATCTGCAAATGGCACACAATCTCGCCTTCAAGGCTCGCCTGCTCTCGGATGAACTGGTGAAACCCTAAGGGAAGGCTTTCGGGCCTCAGGGTTCAGGTTCAATTCTTGCAACGACTATTTGCCTTTCGCGCGGGCCGCATTCACCTTCGCCAAGAGGTCCTGCGCGGGTTGTTGCGCCGGCCCCGAGATTCTCACGGCTTCGTTGAGCGCGTCTCGTGCTTCGGTCACACGATTGAGCTTGGCATAGGCAAAACCCAGACGGAACATCGTCAGAGCATAGGACTGATCATCCTGTCCCTTGAGCAAGGTGCCCGCAGTCTTTAACTCCGGAATGCCAGCCGCAGTTTTATCCTGCTTTAAATAGGCATAGCCGATGGTGTAGTGCGCCACGCCCGCTGACACTTTGTGGGAGCGATCGGCGTCGGGAGATTCAGCCTTGGCTACTGTTATCGCCTTTTCAGCGTATGTGATGGCTTTGCTCAAACTGCCCGGCTTTGGATCCTCAACATATGTGTTTGCGAGGAGCAGCAAAGCAGCCAGACTATTGGGGTTCGCCTGCAGAGTCTTTTCCCCATAGGCAACCAGCCGGGAAGTGTCCTTGAGTTCCGACAGTGAAACCATGGCGTACGAAGTTACCTGGTCTTCGAAGCGTGAGGTAGGAAAGGCCAGGGTGAAGCGCTCGATGTAGCTGATGCGCGTCTTGGCGTCGTTCTCGGTAGCAATCGCATTGAAAGCAGTGGCCTCGAGAAATTCGCACGAGCTTTTCGTTGAGTTCTTTTCGTCCTCCACGTGTGACGCGAACTCCTGGTCGCTCATTCCTGCCGGCTTAGGCTCTTTAGCAAACGAATTGCAGACCTCGCCCCCGCGCGTGGAGTAGTCCATCAGCTTGGCGTTATTCTTCATCTGTTGCGCTATGCCGGCCTGCGAGACAAGAATGTCCAGATTATGGGGAGATCCGATGAGGGCCTTGTCTCCGTATTCGAGCGCCTTCTGCAGATCTCCCGTAGCCTGATAAGACTGCGAAATCTGCCAGTTGCCGTAGGCCACCGCCGCGGGATTCGAAGCAAACTTCTGGACGAAATCTTGATACATGACCGCCTTCTTCTGTGCGTCCGGCTCGTTGGAGATCGCCTGCAAGGCCTGATCTTCCGGCGTGCCCGCGGGAATAATGATCCTGTCCACTTGTGCATGCATTACAAGAGAAGAGAACGCTGCGTAGAGAACGACCAACAGCGCGAGGGGCCAGCGACTGTGCCTCATAAAGCACCTCCGCATTTGTGCGGGGGCATCGTAGCTCCGAATGAAGTCGTGTGCAAGTTGTACTTAGGCTGACGGGGCTGATGGCACGGAATCTGCACATGCTGTAGTCTGGCCGCATGCAGGCTGGCGATGAGACAGACTTTCACCAGAGACCGCTCACTCCAGCGGGGTCTTTCCGGGGACAAGCCTGGCGGCATTCCCTTCCTTTGATCGTGCTGGTCGCGCTGTTCTTGCGATTGGCGGTTATCACGATAGGCCATACCTATCGCATCACGCCGCGCCGTGATCACTTCCAATTTGGCTGGGAGATGGGACGTATTGCGCGCTCCATTGCCACTGGGCACGGTTTCAGTTCCCCCACGGATCTACCAACCGGACCCAGCGCCTGGGCACCACCACTTTATCCGTATATCCTGGCCGGCATTTTCAAGCTCTTTGGTGTGTACAGCAACACCTCGGCGTGGATAATTCTGGCGTTCAATAGTATTTTTGGAGCGCTCACTTGCGTCCCGCTTTATCGCATCGCGGAAAGGATCTACGGAGTTGAAGTCGCCCGCGCTGCGGCCTGGACGTGGGCGGTATTTCCGTACGCAATTTATTGGCCCGTGCGCGTGGTGTGGGAAACCAGTCTGAGCGCGTTTCTCCTGAGTGTAGTCCTGCTACTCACCCTGCGCATGCAACACGAGCCACCCCGTCCTCGCGCCTGGATCGTCTTTGGACTCCTGTGGGGCGTCATCACGCTGACCAACACGGCTCTCCTGGTCATGCTCCCGTTCTGTTTGATCTGGTTACTGTATTGGATGCCGAATCGCTCCCGCCAACTCGCAGGAGTGCTTCTCTGCCTGCTAACTGCAGCTCTTGTCGTCAGCCCTTGGCTGGCGCGCAACCGCGCCGTTTTCGGCAGGCTGGTAATGATCCGCGACAACCTTCCGCTCGAAATGCACATGGCCAATAACGACCGCTTCACCGGATTGTGGACTCGTAACGAACACCCCGGCAACGATCCCGAAGCGATGAGGAGATTCCAAGAGCTGGGAGAACTTGGTTTCATGGACGAAAAACGGCAGGAAGTCGGGGAGTTCATACGCGAGCACCCTGGGAAGTTCATTTCGTTCAGCCTGGAACGGGCAGTCTATTTCTGGATTGGCACTCCACAAGCGACGATCATCGACGGCTACGATCTGATTGTGGCGCGCCATGTAACTTTTTTCTTAGGGAGCGCGCTTGCCTTCGCGGGATTGTGGCTGACGATCCGCAATCGTAAGTGCGGAGCGTTTCTTCTCTTTTGTCTCTTGGTCTTCTATCCACTTCCTTATTACCTGGTGAATCCATTTCCCCGCTACAAACACCCCATTGAGCCAGAAATGCTTTTGCTAATCGTGTATTTGTTCTGGGAGGCGCGACGGGTGCGGGTCCCATGGCCAAAGCTCTCTTCCCAAAGACCAAGAATAGCAAGACAGAGCGGCACGGTCACACCACGACCGACTGTTAGTGATGACCATCACAGACGAGCGGTCTATTTTGTGGATACTCTGGTTTCGCTGACCAGCTCCGAAGGAGCGTCATGAGAAAGCCCGGCACGGGAGTGCCGGGTAGGAACCAAGCAGAACCTAGTCCCGTAAGGGACACCACAATGGCGCACAAATATCCAAACGTTCTTATTCATTGCGTGTTCAGCACGAAAAATCGTGAAGATTTGATCCCGGACGAATTGCGCCTCACCCTGTGGAAGTATCTTGCGGGTATCGGAAAAAATCACGGGATCCCGGTGCTTTCCGTGGGCGGTATCGCAAATCACGCTCACCTGCTAATCGCGTTGCCTTCTGATATCCCTCTGGCCAAGGCCATCCAAGTACTGAAAGCAAACTCCTGCGCTGGCTCGGTGAGCATGGGATCGACTTCGCGTGGCAAGAAGGCTACGGCGCATTCAGCGTGAGCTGCTCGAATGTAGCGGCAGTCAAGGAATACATCGAACGCCAACCAGAACATCATAATAAGCGCTCGTACG
>Ga0207130_1066_pt1 | contig 35583 bp, 29 predicted proteins | sample Alteio_BWMinHeat_16_FD_153545 | JGI IMG/M metagenome (GOLD analysis project Ga0207130, IMG submission 153545) | Enriched cells from forest soil in Barre Woods Harvard Forest LTER site, Petersham, Massachusetts, United States -... | ecosystem: Environmental > Terrestrial > Soil > Temperate forest >... | reverse complement strand
CCTGGACTCCGCGAGCGCGCAGTTGCGGCTGCGACAGTTTCACCGCAGTCTGGGCCAGCGCATTGATGTCGAGCAATGACTTTTCGCTCGAGACTTGCTTGGCGAAGCTGAGCAAGCTGGCAATAAGAGATTTCGTACGCCGGACCTGGTTGCCAATTTTTTCTGCCAGTTGGCGCTGTTCCCCATCCAGAGTGGTCGCGGTCAGCAGTTCGGAGTAGCCGAGCATGGCCGTCAAGGGATTATTCAGCTCGTGGGCCGCACCGCCTACAAGTTGCCCGAGCGATGCCAGCTTTTCAGATTGCACCAATTGCGCCTGCAGACGCCTAAGATTCTCAAATGATTCCTGAGAAGCATTCAAGAGCCCGAGGAGCTCACGGTCGAGCAAGTGCTGCTTCAGAAACACCATTGACCCCATTAACAACATGCTGCCAAGGGTGACGACCAGACGAAAATTGCGTACAGCGGCCGGCGCCAGGTGGTCAAAAACCGACCACGCCGCGAATAGAGGCAGCGAAAAGATCGCGACCATTCCCAGCCGAGCTACCCATACGCCGTGGCTGCTTCCGCGTGGCGATATTTGCTGACGAGGGGAAAGATGGTTTGCCAGGATCCCGATCCCGGTAACCCACGCCATGGAGGCAACTAGAGGAATATCGTAAAGGCTGCCCGTGTAATAAATGTTTCGTTCGATGGCCCAATTCGCCAGGTAGGAGCTCAAAGCGTAGGCCAGACTGGCCCCAAACCAGTGCGCGTAAACAGTTCGCCACGGGCCGTGGCTGCGCCACCACACCAATGCCAGTCCGACCAGAAACACGATTTTCTCCGCCAAGTACAGGGCGTTCAGATTGTGGGCGTAGGCGGCCTCATTGAAGTGCGCATATTGCCAGGGCACCACTGCGAAGAGATAAAGGTAAATCCACCAGACCAGTAGCAGGGCGAAATCGAGCGACCCAAGTCGAGTGGTGCGCTCGTCCTGCTGCAGGTGTGGTTGCAGCGCTAAAGCAGCCATCATCGGAACAATGTGAAGAACTAGAACAGCGTCGCCCACGAAGGGATTGGGAACGTCCTGCCGCAAGAAAATTTCAAAGTAGTTCCACAGCAATTGGTAGGTCAGCCAGAACGCTACTCCCAGCGTCATTAACGACCAGAACAGGCGGGTTCGTCCGCGACTAGAGAGTACGTTGGGCAGAAGCGCGAGAATACCGGAAAGAAGAAGGATGCACTGGGTGACGTCGCTTATGCAGGTAAGGCCGAAATTCGGGCGGAGAAGGATGGACGCCGCGGCCTGGGCAACGGCCAACCCGGTGACCGCTAGAATCCATACTTTTGAGCGCCGAGACATAGACGTCCGTCGGCCAATTCTAGACACCAAAGCCGGCAAAGAAACGTTACTTCCGTAATCCTGGCTGCGCGTGACGGGATCGGCTCCTGCCGCGCTGGTTGCGCAAGTCCTTGCAGTCCAAATGCCTAGGTCAATTTCCTTGCTCTTCGCCGAGCCGGGAAATAGTATCCTTGGGTTCTACACCTCTTTGGTCGTACTTGATTGTCACTCCGAGCGCTTCGACATCGGTTCTTGTGGAGATTGCGGGCCCCCACCGGCCCCGGCGAAATACGCCGCACTGAACGGTGGTTGGCCACCGCCCGGGTTTTTCTTGCCATTTCTGCCCTGATAGCCATCTGGATGGATCCGGGCGAAGTCCGTTATTCCATGTGGGCATACGGATTGATGGCCTTCTATCTTTCGCAGGGCGTCATCATCATGCTGCTGTTGCGGCGCCGCGAACAGTCGACCGCCTCCTTCCGCATGCTGGTTCACACCGCCGACGTGATTTGGCCAGCGGTGATTTCAGTGTTTGCGGCCAGCCAGGCCAATCCCTTCTTTCTCTTCTTTGTTTTCGTGCTTGCGGCTGCGGCGTACCGCTGGGGTCTGTGGGAGACGGTCGGGACGGCCGCCTCCGCCGTGGTGCTACTTTGGGTCGAGAGCTTCGCCTTCCAGATGGGTCTTTTGGATTGGGTAGGCCGGTTGCTTTCGCGCTACCACTTGCCGCCGCTGCGGCTCGATGTGTCCGATTTCGAACCCAAACGTCTTTTCATGCGCTCGATTTACCTCCTAGTAATGGGTCTTTTGCTCGGATACCTCGCCGAGCAACAAAAACAACTCCGGGCAGAAAAAGCCGTGATTGCCCGCATTCTAGGGAAAGCGCGAGTGGATGCCGGTCTTACCGGAACCTTGCAGGAGATCGTAGCGGAGTTGCTACGAATGTATGGTGCTAGAAAGGCCGTACTAGCCTCGTAGGAAGCATACAACCAGCGGGTTTTTGTTGGAGAGATGCTTTCGCAAAACGACACGACCTCGACTTTCCACTGGTTGGATGCTGTGGCCTCCGATCGTGAAGCCTACCTTTACGAATCTTCGGCTGAGACCTGCTACGTCTGGCGCAGCGATCGCGACAAATCGGAGCACTTTGAGTTGTTGGGGCTGGATCCAGAAGGGAACAGACACCGGAATTCTGCTCCTGAGTTTCTTGATCGATTGGGGCAGCGACATGAATTCGGCAATCTGATAACGGTTTCCTTCAATTTTGGACGCGAGTGGTGGGGCCGTGTCTTCTTGCTGGACCCTTCTTTGACCGGCGAGATTGAGGAAGAGCTACGCTTCCTGCAGGAATTAGTTCGCCAGGTGGGGCCGGCGGTTTACAACGTATACCTGCTGCGCCGTTTGCGGCTGCGGGCGGGAGCTGTGGAACGGGCACGCTTTGCCCGTGAGCTGCACGACGGCGCCGTTCAGTCGCTCATCGCGGTGGAGATGCAAGTGGATGTACTGCGCCGGCAATCGGGCAAGTCAGAGACTGGGTCGGAAGCGGTCACATCAGAACTGGGAAGGATCCAGGGCCTGCTCCGCGAGGAAGTTCTGAAACTACGCGAGCTCATGCAACAAATGAAGTCGCTGGATGTAGACTCCAGAAGACTCATCGGATTTCTAGCCGATACGGTTGAAAGATTCCAGCGGGAAACCGGCATTTCGGCGCGATTCCTTACGGACCTGGACCAACTCGACATGCCGCAGCCGGTTTGCCGGGAGCTAGCTCGGATCGTCCAGGAAGGCCTCGTCAACGTCCGAAAGCACAGCCGAGCGCACCAGGTACTGGTCCGATTGGGTGCGAGCAATGACAAGTGGAGCCTGGTGATTGAAGACGATGGCCGTGGGTTTCCGTTCGCTGGTCGCCTTACCCACCTCGAGCTGGATGCCGTGGGAAGGGGACCGCTGGTGATTAAGGAACGAGTTCGCTTGATTGAAGGCGAACTCACGGTAGAATCAATACCCGATCGGGGTTCGCGGCTCGAAATCAACGTCCCGCAGAAGCGGGAAGCGAATCATGGATAACAGAAGATCGCAGCCCATTCGTATCGTCATCGCGGACGATCACCCTATCTTCCGCGACGGATTGCGCCGTCTTTTGGAGGCGGAGTCCGACCTGAAAGTCATCGGTGAAGCTTGCGACGGCGCCGAAGCTGTCAAACTGGCCCAACAGCTCAAGCCTGACATTCTCCTCCTCGACCTGGCCATGCCGCGCATGCCCGGCCTGGAGGCGCTGCGCGAGTTGAGCACCAGTTCCGGCTCCAATTCGATGCGCGTCATCTTGCTTACCGCGGCGGCCGAAAAAAAACAGATTGTGGAAGCACTGCAGCTCGGCGCCCGTGGCGTAGTGTTGAAGGATTCCGCCACCCAACTGCTTTTGAAGAGCATTCATACAGTTATGGCGGGAGAGTATTGGGTCGGACGCGAAAGCGTCTCTAACCTGGTGCAATATCTCCGAACCCTGGTGCAGTCCTCAGGAGAAGATGCTCGGCAGAAGAAATTCGGATTGACCCCCCGCGAATTGGAGATCGTGTCGGCAGTGGTTGCCGGATATTCCAATAAGGAAATCGCCAGCTACTTCAAAATCAGCGAAGACACCGTAAAACACCATCTCAGCAACATTTTTGATAAGCTCGGTGTTTCCACCCGTCTCGAACTGGCCTTGTTTGCCGTCAATCAGGCTTTGCCTTTGAAAACAATAGCTTAGTCAGGTAGTAGCACTTTCGTGCTATTGATGCCACCACTAGGCCATTGGCAAGGCGTCAGCAGGACAACTACGATACCTCTAAGATCCTTAGACTACAAACGAGTAGTGCGTCAAATTCGGTTAGCGCCTAAGGCGCTAAGGGAGGGGCCTCGTGGCAAGATTTTTGCGGCAACTTTGGAGAGACGAGCAAGGTCAGGACATCGCGGAGTATGCGGTGATGCTGGCTGTGATTCTCGTGATCGTAGTGGGCACGATCCGCTTGATCGGATCTAACGCCAACAACGTATTTTCGTCGGTCGGTAGCTCGATTCAGTAGATTACATATCTAGTGTGAGTGACGCGTTTCCTCGGCGCGTCGCGTCCCCTCCAGCGCTGTAATCATTTCTCCGCCTGATCCCCAATCTCCCGTCGTCGACTTCACTTCGCTGGCTCGGTAAGCGCAGCTTTTTCAGGGCTAGGGGCCGGCAAGCGGGTCAGGAAGGGAAAGAAGGGCGTCACCTCAAAAGGTAGCTTTTCACTGGCTGAAACCAGCGCCACGGGCTTCGTCTTCAACAACTCGATTCGGCTGGTCCAAGGATCCAGCTTGATGCGCCCTCCCAGAGGTAAGGCGGCAATCTGATCGGTCCGCCCCGTTTCCAATTGAGGAGCAGCAGTGAGTAGAGCGGACATCCGCACCGACTGACCATAGGCCAGGCCGTTGCCCATGTGCGGCCGGATCAGGCTCTTGAGTTGCGGAGCATTCGCTTGCAGCGCCTTGAGGAATAGTCCGGCGTTGGACAGTTTGTCCTTGTAGGGCGAGTGGCCGAGCAAGTCAAGCGCCTTCTGATCCGCCGCAGCCTCTTCCGCCGGGGTGTGAGTGAAATCTAGCTTCTCGAACGCCTCCACGTCGGGGAAGAACATTCGATCGTAAAACGCCATCTTTGTATCCCCACCGTGGCCCAAGACGATATGACCGAGTTCATGGGCCATAACCATTGCCAATGAAGCTTCATCCGGCAACACGTCGAGCAGACCTCGGCTGACAACAATGGTGTGCCCAATGGTGAAAGATTCCAGCGGTGAAGTAAGCAGAACGCGGGCGCGCACATCAGGCACAATCTCAAGATTGTTGGTAACGACCAGATTGTTGACCACCGTTTGCAGGACCTTGTCTACTTCGCCCTCGGGAGCGATCAAGCCAATTTTCTGAAGCCGCTCGACTGCATTGTCTTCGGCTTGGCGTTCCCAGAGGCGCTGGCTCTCCACGGGGCTGGCGTCCTGTGCCGCTGCGCTCTGATCGCGCACCGTCTGCGGCGCTTCCACCAGGATCTGAGTAAACTCCTCGCTCTGACCTGGGTTCTTCAGGTCGTAACCCCACAGCCGGGTTTGCGCCTTGAAGTTGAGATTGGTCGTCGCGCCGGAATGCATGCCGGTTTCTTCGCTATAAACGTACGCCGGTAGCCACATTCCGGGACGGAGATTCAGACGCCAACTATCAAAGTGCAGGTAGTAGCTGGAATGAGATGGAGATTGGTAGGTGCCATTGAAGCGCACGATGTTGAAGTCCTGATCTTCAACCCAAATTCTGCCAATGAAGCGTCCGTTGCCTGACCCTTTTCTGGGCTCCACGTCGAACACCAGGCAGCGAATTTCGCCCAAAAACTCCCGCCGAGCGAATGTGATGTTGTAGTACTTATGCTGGAAGTCTTGGTCCAGAATTACCATCTGGGCAAAGCCAAGGGGCAAGAACCTCACGGAGTAAAGACTGGCGAACTTTGACAGGACCTTATGGCCAAGTCCTGGCTCACCCATGAAAGAACGGTCCTTGGTTCCTTCTGTCAGATCGAGACGGCCGAGGAAATACTGATCGCTCACCGGCACCACGCCGGCCTGGGCATTGCCCTTGAAATTTTGGATGTAGGTCTCGACCATGGGGTGCAGATGTCGCATCCCTGCGTTGAAGAGATGTTCGCGTTGCACCACCCGGTCGATAACCTGGTCGAAAGAAGCAGGGGCGGATGGCGTACCCGACTGCGTTGCAGCCCCTTGAGTCTGCGATGGACCACTGGTGGAATTCGTGTCCTGGGCCAGTGCAAACAGCGATAAAGCGAGAACTGCCGGGAGAAATAGGAAAACAGAAAAGCGCATAGAAACCCCTTTGCGAAGACGAACTATTTTAGGTCAGTTGGAACACGATGTGAACCACGGCAGTGCAATCAGCGGGCTGGCCACCCTGCGTAGCAGGCTTGAAGCGGATTTGTTCAGCGGCGCGAACCGCTGCCTCGTCCAGTCCGTGGCCGAGGCCCCGGACGACCCGCAGGATGCGTAGTTTGCCAGAAGACTCGAAGACTACCTCGAGTTGCACTTCACCTTCCACGTGAAGTTTTCTGGCTTCATCGGTGTAGACAGGAGTTGGTTTTGAAATGATCTCCGCGGGTATCAGTTTGGCGGCGGCCGGATCCGAAGGCTTCGGCCGGAGCTGCGCAGTTGAAGCGGGCTCGGCATCACCGAATCCACTCTGCCGCACCGTCCCCCGTGAGATGTTCGCCCGGCCACTGCCATCGCCGGTCGCTGCGCCATTGCCGAAACCGGTGCTGGCTACCACGCCACGGGTGCCGCGTTCACCTCCGGTACCGTTGCCGTAGCCTGGTCCGGATGGCAAGTCGAATGACCCTAATGCCGCGATCGTAACCGGTTTGCCGTGGCCGTCCCGCGCGGGCACGCCATTAGGATCGCCGAAGCCCCCGGTCTGCACTTGCTGGGGCGCGGTCGCTATCGTGGGTGTAGCAGAACTGCCGGTCGAAAAGACGTTGGTTTTCACCAACTGGCGCGGAATCACAGGCGCGGCAGGCGCAACCGACGGAGTCTTGCTCGCGGCCACTTGAATCTTTGGCGCCGTCAGCGGATCGTCCGCTCGTGCCTTGGTTTTGATTTCCGCCGGAACTCGCAGCGCATCCGGCGATGGATCTGTCAGATGTTCCCGAAGCGGTGGCTGGATTACCCGCACCGGAGCGGGTTCATGATTGACCGGCAACGGGGTATTCACTAGTTGGACGAAGTGATAATCGTGAGAGGGAGGAGCCAAAACCTCCGGGTGGAATATCCCCACCCACGCTAGGAGCCACACCGCCGCGCTTTGGGTGCCTACGCTGAAAACAAACTCTTTCCAGGGGGGCCGCCTCTCGGGAAGCATGCCGAATAAAGCGCTCTCGGGAGTTTGGGACATGAAGTAATTTATGCGATGCCTAGCAATTCCCGGTGGCTGCCTGCTCTACCAAATACAAAGGGCGTTGGCAAAAACCTCGCTGAACCCTTCTGAATACCGCGATCGGAACCAGGATCTCTCGCAATCTATGAAAGCACGAATAAGACCACTTCCCAGAGGAAATAACAGAAGCAAGCAGGTTATTTCGCAGTTACTTAGCTTTGTGCATAAAGATGTTACCAAAACCCATGTGAGTGGTGGTAAAAATTTGCACAGTGATGGGCAGGGATGGGCCTGTTTTGGGAAATCTGATTCCTGAAGTCGGGTCGCGGGTTGCATCAGGTCTGGCCCCGAATTAGATGCGTTTGCGACAGGCTCCCAAAGGAGTAATTTCAGTGAATTTCAGCGCCCACGGCGACAAACGAATTTCGTAGGTGAGTTCCCGGAAAGAGTTTTTCAAGAGCCACAGTCGACGCCACGCCAACGATGCCTAGCCCATCCGCAAACTCTTATTGACAATTGCCCCCATTGGACCGCGTCATCTACTCCATTGTCCAGCGGTCCAATCTGGAAATGGAAAACCTGCACCCTCTCCGTATGTACACAAGCAGCTTGACTGTCACCTAAGCCTATCTTGCTTGACGGCCCTCATACTACAGGAGGACAATGACGCCCTTTGTATAGTGCTTCCATGAAGCGACTCAGTGTTCCTGTAGGGAAAAAGGAGAAAGCTATGACCGTATATGACCGATTGTTCGGCTTCGTAGCGGCGAATGTCGCAGTGGTTGTCCTGGTGGGGGCGAGTGCAGGAGCGAGTCCTGCTGACGCCTCGGGCCTAGGCGATGCGACCTGTTCGGGCGGATCGATCGCCCCTGGTGTCTACTCAAATCTCAACGTCGCAGGCGTCTGCACGGTCAACGCAGGGTCGGTGAAGGTTAAGAACAACCTCACGGTGCTTTCCGGCGGATTCTGATTGCCGCGTACGGCGGCAGGGACAAGGTGCATGGCTCGAACTTAAATGTCCTTGGCAACCTCTACGTGCTGACGAACGGCATCCTGGTCCTGGGCTGCGAGCCTGTTAATTACATCTGCTATAACGATCCCGATCAGAAGGTCGGGACGTATTTTACTAGGGACACGGTTGGTGGGTCCCTCATTGCCGAGGATGCCCTTGCAGTGGTGGCCCACCTCGACGTCATCTGTCAAGACGTCACGATGACCGGGGGTGGTGGCGGCGTCTCCTCCTGCTCCGAGTCGCTGCCCGCTCTGAACGGCGCTCCGCCCTATGGCGACTTCGAGGACATGATCATCGGAGGCAACCTCACGATTACAGGATGGCAATCCTGCTGGCTGGGCGTCGCCCGTGTCGTCGTCGCGCAGAACGTCGACTTCAACGACAACCTGACTGGAGACCCGGACGGCAACGAGATTGTTACCGATTCCATCCGTGGCAACCTGAACTGTGCTGGGAACAGCCCGAAGCCACAAATCGGAGACTCCGGGGGTAGTTTAGACAATGTCTTCGGTCATGCGCACGGTCAGTGCGCTAACGCCAGCCTCGTTCGCTGAGGGCTAAACCTCCTATGCGGGCTTAATGCGTTCACGAACGACGCGAGGACGACCTTCTTGCGCCGCTCCATACCCATCGGAGCTATACAACCGATGCCTTGAAAATCCCTGCCCGCAAGGGTGGAATCTACACTAACGGAAGACGCTGCTTCTCCAGTTCGGGCTGAACCAGCACAGTCGTGACCACAATTCCGGGGTCAACACAAAGGCAATTGACGGTAATTGGTGTTGGGGCTAGGATTTGGACAATACATCTCTGCGGAGCGCGGAATGAGTGTGACTACACTGCGGAACGCTTTCTGCTGGATTCTGATCTTTATTGTTCCCTCGTCCATGCTCGCGGCCGACTCCGGCTCCGCGATGCTCTACGCGAGGGGTACGGCATGGCTCAATGGGGGCAGCGTGCCGAAGACCTCGGCGGTCTTTCCTGGCGATCTGGTGCAGACCAAGCCCGACTCCGTGGCCAACATCAATGCCGCGGGCTCCAATGTGATCATTCTGTCCGATTCTCTGGTCAAATTCGAAGGCACAGCGGTTTCGATCGAACACGGTAGCGTCACAGTAGCCACTTCCAAGGGCATGACGACTCGTGCCGGGGACGTGACGGTCTCGCCCACGTCAAACGCCTTGACGGAATTTGATGTGAGCGACTTGAACGGAACGGTTCAGATCGTAGCGCGCAAAGGTGACCTGAGTGTCAGCGATGGGAATCAGACTTCCACCCTGGCCCAGGGTGAGCAAACCACGCGGGATGACTCCCAGTCTGACCAGGACAGGAAGAAGAAAAAACGGCGAGGAGGGGGTGCAGCCCCTCCCGCGGCGGGCGGCGGCATACTGGATTCACCCATTGCCATAGGAGTGGGAGCTGCTGCAGTCGGAGGATTGATAACTTGGGTTCTGCTGCAAGACGATGAGCCTGCGAGTCCATCGAAGCCCTAACTAAACGTTTACTGGGATTTCTCGGATCTCCTGCTGTTGATCTCCTTCCAGCGCGCCAACTGCTGATCGAGTACGCGAGTCACATCCTTGAAGGTCTCGATCTGCGTCGGGGTGGGGGCGGTATCCGAGCTGTCGACAGCTTTCAACAGGGTGTTCAGCGCAACGTTCAGCCGAGTCAGGCTTCTCCCCTCCGGCGTACTCAGGAAAGTCGAGCCTTCGGTCTTGCCTTCCAGTTCCGCGAGGGTTCGTGCGAGAGCATACATGGCTTCCTGAGATTTCCCGGTGTGACCTTTCTTGATGAGCTCCTCCCGCAGACTACGGACCTGCTGCAGCCCTTCATAATCAACATTCATGGATTGGACGATGTTCGACTCCAGTTCAAACTGCTGCCGCAGGCCGTCGATTGGAGTCTTTACCCGTGGATCCATTTTTATGGTAAGCGGCTGAGAGTAACTCTGGCCATCGACGGTGAGCTTTACGACATACCGGCCTGGAAGAACCGCGGGGCCCAGCGGATAACGCGGCGTGTCATGGTAGATGGCTGAAATCGGATACTCATGCTCGACCGATTCCGGCGATGGATAGTGCAGATCCCAAACGAACCGGTGCATCCCGCCAGCGGATGAAAGGATTCGCGGCGGACGGATCCAATAGGTTGGGATGTTCAGTTCGTTCTCATTCAACGGTTCCGGCTGGTCAGCGCTCGAAAAACGACGAATCAATTTTCCGGATTCGTCAGCAATTTCGAGCGTGACCTCCCCCGATGAGGCCGATTTCAAGACATAGTCAATCACGGCACCGTCAGGAGGATTTTGTCCAGCCGGTTCCTCCGGCGGCAGCGGGGTATCAGTGTTGTTGCTGCGCCGCACACGATACGTCAGCTGCGGCGCAAACAGATAAGCATCCGAATTGAAGGAACCGATCTGGCGTAGAGGCGTGATGTCGTCGAGTATCCAGAACGAACGTCCATGCGTGCCCACGACGATGTCGTCCTGATGAATAACTAAGTCTCGAATCGAAGTAGCAGGAAGATTCAGTCGCAACGGCTGCCAGTGATCGCCATCGTCGAATGAGACGTAGACTGTGCGCTCGGTTCCGGCAAAGAGTAGGCCTTTGCGCTCGTAATCTTCACGGACTGTATTTACCGGCTCATTGGCAGGGATACCGTCGACAATTGCGCGCCAGGTTTTTCCGCCATCCTGGGTGCGATAAATGTAAGGATGCAGATCGTCCAAGCGGAAGCGATTTACTGCGGCATAGGCCGTCTCCGCGTCGAAGTGGGAGGAGTCTATTTGGGCCAACTTGCTCCACGGCGTGAGTTCGGCCGGAGTTACATTCTGCCAATTCTTCCCGGCATCGCGGGTGACCCAGATCAGACCGTCATCTGTTCCCGCCCAAATCAGGCTCGCGTCTTTAGGCGACGGCGCAATGGAATAGATCACGCCACGATGCTTCCCTTTGGCTTCGTCAGACTCGACAAATACGCCGAGGCTGGACGGCACGCCAGGGTCTTGACGCGTCAGGTCAGGACTGATGATCTGCCAATTGATCCCGCCATCGGTCGTCTTGAACAAGACATTCGAACCCAGAAAAAGCAGGTGCGGATCGACCGGCGAAAAAATCAAAGGTGCAGTGCGATTGAAGCGATACCGTCCGGTGCGCAGAACCACCGGGGAGACATCCTGCGTCTGTCCCGTGAGTCGATTGAATTTGGTACCCTTCCCTCCGAAAATAACGTTGGGGTCGAGCGGATCAGGCGCCACATAGCCGTATTCCTCCACACCGACCGGATACCAATCGCGAAACGTGATTTCACCAGCATCGCCGTGGCTCGAAGTGCCAATGCTTCCGCTCTCCTGTTGGCCTCCGTATACCCAGTAAGGGAACTGGTTGTCGGTGATGACGTGGTAGAACTGCGCTGTTGGCTGGTTGTACCAGGAACTCCAGGTCTGTCCGCCGTTCACACTGATCGTGACTCCCTGGTCGACCGCGAGCGCGATGATCTGCGGATTCTCTGGATTGATCCACACCGTGTGGTAGTCGTCGCCTCCCGGCGCACCTTTTATCGCTGTAAAGTTGCGGCCGCCATCCGATGATCGATACGTGGAAATATTAGCGACGTAGATTGTGTCCTTGTCCTTTGGATCAACCCGGACGCACGCGAAATCATCTCCTCTCCCCCAAATGCGTTTGTCGGAGTTGATGCGGTCCCAACTCTCGCCGGCATCGTCGGAGCGATACAGACCACCAAGGCTCGGCGAATCCACCAGCGCGTAGATGCGGTGGGCATCGCTCGGCGCGACACCCAATCCGATGCGGCCCAAATGGTCAGACCACGTCGGAAGACCCTTGGTCAATTGCCGCCAGGTTGTGCCGCCGTCCACTGATTTGTAAAGGCCGCTTCCCGGGGCTTTGTAGGAATTGCCGGTGGTCCACGGTGGGCGGCGCGAGGCCCACATATCGGCATAAATGATTTGAGCATTCGAGGCGTCGAAGGCCAGATCAATCGCGCCGGTGTTTTCATCCTTGTAAAGAACCTTCTCCCAGTTCAGGCCGCCATCAAGCGAGCGAAATACTCCCCGTTCTGCATTTGGACCGTACGGATGCCCGACCACCGCGACGAAGAGGCGATTAGGATCGTGCGGATCGACCAGGATGGCGCCGATCTGCTGTCCATCGCGTAAGCCGAGATGCTGCCAGGTGCGGCCGCCGTCTGTTGACTTGTAAATTCCATCTCCCGTGGAAAGATCCGGGCGACGCAACCCCTCACCGCTCCCTACATAGATGATGTCCGGACTCGAGGGCGCGATCGCCAGCGCCCCCACCGAGCCGGAGGGCTGGTCGTCGAAAATCGGGTTCCAGGTCCGACCGTAGTCGGAGGTCTTCCACACTCCGCCATTGTTCGGCGCCATGAAGAAAACGTTGGGCTTCGATGGTATTCCAGTGATGGCCACGCTGCGGCCGCCGCGAAAAGGACCGATCAATCGCCAGCGCATGTCTTGATACAGCTTAGAGTCGACCACCTGGGTTGGAGCCAGGACGGTTAGAACCACAACGGACGATAGAGTCCATGCCACGCTGCGGAGGTTAGAAGTCACGGTTTCTCCTTGAAGCAGGCAAACCAAAAGGTCGACGAATCGTTGGAGATGACGGAGGCACAGACGTACGGCTGTTCAGAGAGGGTGTGTCAGATCAGAATTCAGGAGACAAGAAGGAGTGAGCCGATACGCCCTAGTTAGAAGCGAGTAGGTGCGCCCGGTCTTATGCGATCGATTCCCCCATCGCTGTATCTTGTGATGGATTACCTCGTCGGATCGTAGTACCTTGCGGCTGAGCATCAGACCTTGAGGGGCCACTGACTTGAACTGGCCAAGGAATACTGACCGGCCTTTCCTCAGTCCCGCCTTCCGAAACACCAGCGCCAACAGGTGAGCCCACGTCCGAGATGACATATTCCGGATAGGCCGACATACCATGCTCGTGCAAATCGAGACCGTAAAGCTCGCCTTCTTCCGATACCCGGAGCAGTCCTGTGGCATTGACCAGATGCATCACCGCCATGGCTACCGCGAATGTGCAGAGGGTAATTGTCAGACTTCCGATCGCTTGGGCAGCCAGCACTTGTGTGCCGCCGCCGTAGAACAGCCCCTTCAGCGGAACCGAGTTGTCTGGAGAAATCGGCCCGGTCGATCCGTACTTGCCGCAAGCGAACAGACCTAAGGACAGAGTCCCCCAGATGCCCGCGATACCATGCACTGGAACCGCGCCAATGGGATCGTCAATGCGAAGCCATTCCAGCAATTCGATGCCGGCTACAACAATCACACCGGCGACACCTCCCAGCAGGAGCGATCCCGCCGGACTGACCCAGTAACAAGGGCAGGTGACAGCGACCAAGCCCGCCAGGAATCCATTTACTGTAAAGCTCATGTCCCACTTCTTGGTCAAGATGTGGGCATAAATCATGGCGGTTAATCCCGCTGCGCAGGCTGCCAGGGTCGTGTTCGCGGCCACTCGACCGATACCTTCGAAATCCATCGCGGAGAGTGTGCTACCAGGATTGAAGCCATACCACCCGAACCACAGGATCAGACCGCCGGTGGCAGCGATGGTCAAATCGTGCGGCATCATTGGTCCACCACCGTCGCGCTTGAATCTGCGACCCAAACGCGGACCGAGGACGATGGCGCCGGCGAGCGCCACGAATCCGCCAATGGTATGCACGACTGTCGATCCCGCAAAATCATGGAAGCCTACGCCCAAGGATGAAAAGAACTGTCCGTCTGTGCCCATCAGCGCCAGAAAGCCATCCGGACCCCAGGCCCAGTGACCGAGGATGGGATAGATGAAGCCTGAAACTGCGACGCTGTACAGCAGGTCACCCAGAAATCCAGTGCGTCCGATCATCGCCCCGGAAGTGATAGTCGAGCAGGTATCGGCGAAGGCGAATTGGAAGAGCCAGAAGGCCAAAAATGCCACCCCAGTGCTTTCATAAGTTGCAGGAGCTCCCTGCAGGAAGAACCAGTGATACCCGATGAAGCCGTTGCCGTGACTGAACATGAAAGAGAAGCCGAAGGCGTAGAAGAGAATTCCGCATAGACATGTGTCCGCAATGCACTCCATGAGCACGTTCACAGTCTCGCGCGAGCGGCAGAATCCAGCTTCCAGCATGGTGAAACCGACTTGCATGCCAAACACCAGGAATGCAGCCACCAGCGTCCAGACGGTGTTGATGGGATTCACCACACTTGCGGCTTTGACCTCCGAATCAGCGGCGTAAACGTGACCAAAGAATATCCCGGAGATGACGACGATGACGAGCAAGACCAAACCAACACCCACTACTTTGCCGGCAAATAGCAGCTTGCCGTATCGACGCCACTCCGGGTCGCGCAACCGGATCCTCAGCCGCGATAATTTCTCCCCTATGGTTAATTTCTTTCCGGATCTGGCAATTTCAGTCATACCGATGTCGTCCTCCAGTCGACTGGTGCGGGCGCGGCTCGGGCTGGCCCAGGGTAGCCTGGTTTGAGCCCAAGCCGGTGGCCCGCGTAAGAAACCGCACTCGCAGCTCGCAAGTGCACACTAACCCGGGGTATGGCGACAGTCCAATGCATAATTCTTCTCGCCCGCATCACAAATACTTTTGAAAACTAAAATTTATGGGGAGGATAAAGCGGATTTATCGCAGGCTGTTGCGGCCTGCTCGTTAGCCACGTTGGTGTGAGAAGGGAAGTGGTCTGAAGGCAGACGGTATTGGCTGCTGGATTCGAATCCCGGAAACGTCAGGTGCGCTGGGTCCCGAGAAAGAGAATATAAATTAGGTCCCAGCGCACCTTGTTTGCTGCTGCGATTAAGGAACTCCAATCAGGCCGACATGGCCCGGCGTTGGGTCCGGCTTTCGCGAATTGAGGCGACGCCTCTACGGATATTCAGCCATCCATTTTCCTGACAGAGGCGGAATAGGTCGTAAGAGTAGGGGATTTCGCCCGTGATGATTTCCTCCTTGCCCTGTTCATCAACCACGGAAAAGGCAAGCTGCACGGGCTCATCAGGCGAGTTTTGTTTAGTAAAGTGAACTAGTTTTACGTTGAGAGTTTCTTGCTCTTGAGGCTGAACTGGCATTGTTTTCTCTCTATTCCCTAGTTGGGATTGATGTCCAGTCTAAAAAAGAAGTACGCCCTGTCAACCAACAATCGACATAATTCTTGTGGATTTTGTCATCACCGGTGACAATTTTCCTACGGATATCACCGTAAGGAACGAAGCCAATATGGCGAAACCGAACCCAGTGTGTGATTTATAAACCGCACCTCAAGTGCTCAGTCACGGTAGCTTTTCAGGTCATACGAGCCGCTGGTCTTGCTGATGGAAACGTCCTCTTTTCTTTAAAAGCAGGATATGAAGCGCGCCTAATGAGTCCAAGGGTACCGGAATGAGCTACAATTTCCACCGCGCCAGCAAACGATGAGGAGGAACCCATGGCGACTGCTCTGAAGTTCGCGCAACCGGAAGAAAAAGTTACCAACTTTGTTTCTCGCACCCACAAGATGCTCATTAACGGCAAGTGGGTGGAAGCGCTGTCGGGCAAGACATTCCCGACTTATAACCCGGCAACCGGCGAGGTTCTCGCCCGGGTAGCCGAAGGTGACAAAGCAGATATCGACTTAGCCGTCAAAGCCGCTCGTGCTGCTTTCGAGACTGGTCCGTGGTCGAAGCTGACCGCCTCGGAGCGTGGCCGGCTTATATGGAAGATCGCGGATTTGATCGAGGAGAATCTGGAAGAATTCGCGGAACTCGAAACCCTGGACAACGGCAAACCGCTAAAAGTGGCTCGGGCTGCCGATGTTCCCCTGGCAGTGGATCTGTTTCGCTACATGGCGGGCTGGACCACCAAGATTGAAGGCAACACCATACCGCTTTCGGTGCCCTATACGCCTGGCGCGAAGTATCTGGCTTACACTCTGCGCGAGCCGGTCGGCGTTGTGGGCCAGATTATTCCGTGGAATTTCCCACTGCTCATGGCGGCTTGGAAGCTCGGTCCGGCCCTGGCGAGCGGATGCACCGTGGTTCTCAAGCCCGCGGAGCAAACTCCGCTGTCGTGTTTGCGCCTCGGGGAGTTGATCCAGCAAGCTGGTATTCCAGACGGAGTGGTCAACATTGTGCCGGGATATGGCGAGACTGCGGGGGCTGCATTGGCTGCGCATCCTGGAGTCGATAAGATTGCCTTCACTGGCTCGACGGAAGTCGGCAAAATCATCCTGCAAGCTGCCGCCGGAAATCTGAAGAAAGTATCGCTGGAGTTAGGTGGCAAATCTCCCAATGTTGTTCTCGGTGACGTTGATCTCGACGCCGCTATCGCCGGCTCTGCCAGCGCCATCTTTTTCAATCACGGACAATGCTGTTGCGCCGGGTCCCGGCTATACGTGGAGAACGGAATTTTCGACAAGGTCGTCGAAGGTGTCGCCGCGCGCGCCGAGAAAATCAAGGTCGGCTCCGGCATGGAGCCTTCCACGGACATGGGCCCGCTGGTTTCGGAAGAACAGCTCAACCGCGTGTGCAGTTACCTGGAGTCGGGATTTTCTGAAGGGGCGAAGGCGGTTACCGGAGGTGCCAGGCAAGGCGACAAGGGTTACTTCGTCAAACCTACCGTATTGGTGAACACTAACGAGAAGATGAAAGTGGTGCGAGAAGAAATCTTTGGCCCGGTGGTCACGGTGATTCCGTTCAAGGATGCCGAAGACCTGGTCGCTCAGGCCAACGATTCGGTCTACGGCCTGGCTGCGGGAATTTGGACGCGCGATATCCAGAAAGCCCACCGCCTCGCCGCCCAACTCCGCGCCGGCACGGTGTGGATCAATTGCTACAACATCTTCGACGCCACACTGCCCTTCGGCGGATACAAGCAATCCGGGTGGGGTCGTGAGATGGGCCACGATGCACTCGAGATGTACACCGAAGTAAAGGCTGTCTGCGCGGCCCTCTAGTTCAGACCAAGGGCAACCTCAGGGGGAGGCTTCGGCTTCCCCTTTTTGCGCCTCCTAAGCCAGGAATAGCTGCTATAAAACCCAAGTTGGCTAGCGAGCCTCGAATTCAGAGTTGACCACTGTGTCTTAAGCCCGTCTCTCAAATGGCACCCGCCGCTCAACTATCATCAAGTTCGGGAGATAGGATGAAACCGCGACTCGGAAGCCTGGGTGGTTTCCTTCTCGCATTGGGAGTATCGCCCCTACTCGCTCAAACCGTGGGAAACCAAGTGTTACCACCACTTCCCGCCGGCCAGGTAATCGACAGCGTCATGTGTGCCGACGATCCATCGGAAACCTACGCTCTCTACCTGCCTTCCACGTACACGCCCTTGAAGCGGTGGCCCATCATTTATGCATTCGACCCGTCGGCAAGGGGGAAAGTTCCGGTAAAGCTCTACAAAGACGCTGCCGAAAAATATGGCTACATCGTAGCTGGTTCCAATAACTCCCAGAATTTCGCGATGGCGGAAGCCTCGAAGGCCGCGAATGCGGTGTGGCGGGACACGCACCTGCGGTTCTCCTTGGATGAACGCCAAACTTACACCTCGGGCTTCTCAGGTGGGGCACGCGTCGCCGGATTGGTGGCACTGCGCTGCTCACAGTGCAAAATTGGCGGTGTGATCGCGAATGGCGCCGGTTACCCTAACACCGGCGGGCTGCACCAAAAGGACTCTTTTCTATATTTTTTCTCCATCGGAAATCAGGATTTTAACTGGCCGGAAGTCATGACCGCGCGGCGCGATCGGGAGCAGAATGGCGAAGCTTACCGGGTAAGGGAATTTCCCGGACCTCATCAATGGGCGCCGCCCGACGTTCTCGAAGATGCCGTCGAATGGATTCACCTGAAGGCCATGCAATCCGGAGCGCAGTTGCCGGACGCAGCTTTCATCGATCGCTTCTACAGCCGGATGCAAGCCGAAGCCGCCGATGCCGAGAAGCAGGGAGACGCCATCGCACAACTGAACGCTTATCGCTCTTTGGCTTCCGACTTTGGCCGCTTCAAGGATGTGGAGGAGTATGAAGAAAAATTGAAGTCCCTCAAGAACTCAGCGGCATTGAAACAGGCGCTGAAGAAGGAGCACGGAGAGATGAGCGATCAGGATGTCTTGACCGGAGAAGTTACGTCAAAACTCTCCGGCTTGGCGGATGCCGAGCCTGAAGCAAGGCTGGCGTTGGCCGGAGAAATTTCCGGTGCCATGACCCGGCTTAAATCTCAGGGCGAGCATTCGAAGTCCGAGCGGAAAGGTCTGGTTATGCTCCGCGCATTCAACAGTCTTTGGGCACAGGGGATTGAAGCTGGACAAGCTGAAATGGAACAGAGACATTTTGGAAGGGCCGAGGTTTACTTTCAACTGATGAGTGAAATTACACCCGAACAGCCCTGGCCCACACTGCTACTGGCCGAGAACCGCGCCGCCATGGGTGACAGGAAAATCGCGATCAAGGCCATCCGGGAGTCGATCAAACGTGGGCTCAAAAATCCTGAGGTACTTGAGAAAGACGGAAATTTGCAATCCCTGCGCTCCGACCCTGAGTTCCAGAAGATCGTAGGAGAATTGAAAGCTAATTACGTTGCGAAGTGATCTCTCCCTGCCCGGGGCGAGCGGTGTTTTACTCGACACTCGCAACCGCGGCTCACTCTGACTACAATGGGTTCATTCGTGCCTGAGGGCGAATTGACCAAGCCTGCATCTCGACCTCGCCGCTGGACGGTTATTGCCTCGGCCCTGCTCTGCGGCGTTCTTGCTCTAGTGGTGCTTTTCACCAACCGTCGGGCGTTTTTCAGTCCTCTGGCTGTGGTAGTGGTTGGCGCCATCGGACTGGCCGCCGTGCTGTTGCAACTGCGGTTTCATAATGATCAGAAAATTAATGCCGTGCGCCCGCCGATGTGGCTGAACGTGTTAGGAATCCTGTTTGCTCTCGCCGCTCTTCTAGGCGATTTGCTGCACCTGAGTCCGCAGATTGCGGAGAGCTTCGCGCTGGGAGCCATCGGAAGTTTTGCGGTAAGCAGCGCGGTTATTCTGCATGCCTTTCGCAAGCAGCGAACAGCTTCCAAGTGAGGAAGGGAGATGGACCTCAGCGGCTAAAGCCACTCGATTTGAGACTTGAATCGCAGCGCTGAAAGGCCTGCCCTGAGCGAAGTCGAAGCGAGCGCGCAGCGCCAACCCTAAACCACCCCAAGCCGAGCAAAGTCCGGAGAACGTCACGCCACCTAAACATTACTTCTTCACTTGAATCCCCAACTCCTTCAACTGAGCTTCGTTGACCGGGGTTGGGGCATCCACCATTAGATCCACAGCTCGGGCAGTTTTGGGGAACGGGATCACTTCGCGCAGGCTATCGGCGCCAGCCAGGATCATCACAATACGGTCGAGTCCCAGTGCAATCCCGCCATGCGGAGGTGTACCGTACTCCAGCGCTTCAAGGAAGAAGCCGAAGCGAGAGCGGGCTTCGTCTTCGGTCATGCCGAGGGCATGGAAGATTTTGCGTTGGATGTCCTGGCGGTGAATACGGATTGAACCTGAGCCGAGCTCGGTGCCGTTCAAGACGACATCGTAAGCCAGAGCTCGGACGGCCGCCGGATCCGACTCGAGCTTGTCCATGTCGTGTTCGTGCGGAGACGTAAAAGGATGATGAGCGGCGGCCCAGCGCTTGCCGTCCTCGTCCCATTCGAACATGGGGAAATCGGTGACCCAGAGGAACCGGAAATCCTTGTCGGGATCGCCGCTCTTCCTGAAGGCGCCGTGCCGGTCGGCATACTTTTGTGCCAGCGCGATCCGGAGCAGTCCTGCGGCGGTATAAACGGCGTGGTCGTGCTGCTTGACCTCCGGCTTCACGCCGCCTTCCGACTTGTGCTCCCCTGGCTTGCCGTCCCCGGCGACGACGACGACCAGATCGCTCGCTTCGGCAGCGCTTTTTTGGCGAATCCCGGCCGCCGCCTGGGGAAAGTTTTTCTCTAGCCGCTTGAAGTCTTCGAATAGTTTCGCGCTGCCCTTAGCGATGAACAGCGGCTTGATTTCGTCACGATCTTTGCGGGAAAGCTCGCCGACCTGCGGAATTCGGATGGCCACAATCGGCAGACTCGGGTTTACAGCAAGGGTAGCGAGATCCGCGGCGGTGAACGCTTTGTACACATCGGTCATTGCAGGCAGGCGCATATCCGGCTTATCGCTGCCGTAGAGACGAATGGCTTGGTCGTAGCTCATGCGCGGGAACGGCGTCTTGATCGTATGACCTGCCGCCTTAAACGCAGCGGTCAAGAAGCCCTCCACCACCTCCCACACGCGTTCGGGCTGCGGGTAGGACATCTCCAGATCGATCTGGGTAAATTCAGGCTGACGATCGGCGCGCAAATCTTCATCACGGAAGCAGCGCACGATCTGGAAGTAGCGATCGAAGCCTGAGATCATGAGAATCTGCTTGAACAGTTGTGGCGACTGCGGCAGCGCATAGAAACTCCCCGGCTGCACCCTGCTGGGGACCAGATAATCGCGCGCCCCTTCTGGAGTAGAGCGCGTCATAAACGGAGTTTCGATCTCGAAGAATCCCTGCGCTGAGAGATAGTCACGAATTGCGATGGAAACTTTATGCCGCAGCTCGATATTTTGCTGCATAGCATCGCGCCGCAGGTCAATGTAGCGATACTTGAGGCGCATTTCTTCATTGGGCAGCACGGTTTCGCCGGGCAGAAATGGCGGTTGCTTCGACTCGTTGAGAATGCGCAGTTCTTCCGCGATCAATTCAACTTCGCCGGTCGGAATGTTCTTGTTGATGGTATCGGGGACGCGCTGTTTGGCCTTGCCAATAACAGCGATCACATATTCGTTGCGCAGCGTGCTGGCCTTTTCGTGAACCGCTCGATCGCGTTCCTTATTGAAGACGACTTGAGTGACGCCGGTGCGGTCGCGCACGTCGACGAAAATCAGATTGCCGAGGTCGCGACGACGGTTGACCCAGCCCATGAGCACGGCCGTCTTACCCGAATCGGAAGCGCGCAAGGCGCCACACATGTGAGTGCGTCGTAGATCGCCGAGAAAGTCGAGCAAGCCGTGTCCCTTCAGAGGGAAATAAGATTGCACACCGGAATCGGTGATTATAACTGGTGGGGAAGACTCCGGTTTGTATCGACTGGTCGATCTGACGCCTTGCCGGGGGTCTGCTGGAACTTGAGCGCGGTCTTCGCTGCCAACTTGCTGGAAATCGTCTCTATGATCCCCACCAAGTCTAATGACTGGACTGAATCTTTTGGGCCAATTCGGCGCGAGGGACGGAAACCTGTTCTCCGGTTTCCTGGTTCTTCAGCGCGAAAGAGTCAGCCTTCACTTCATTCTCGCCCACGATCAGGGCGAAGCGGGCGCCGATTTTGCTGGCCGTTTCCAGCGACTTCTTTAGACGAAAGCTTTCGTCGCCCAACTCCACCACAACATCATGACGACGCAACTCCCGCGCCAGGCGAGCCGCCTCGCGGTCCATGCCGGCGCCCAACGGCGCGATGTAAACGTCGGGCTTGTGCGAGACTGCTTCGGCTGACTCTTTCAGGGCGAGCACCAGGCGGTCTTCTCCAATGGCAAAGCCGATGCCTGGAGCCGGCGGGCCGCCGAGCGATTCAGAAAGACCGTCGTAGCGGCCGCCACCTAGAATCGCATTCTGCGCACCCAACGCGCCATGCGTGAACTCGAAAGCGGTGCGCGTGTAATAGTCGAGGCCGCGCACCAGACGGTCGTTCAGGGAAAATCGCACGCCGACCGCATTCAAGATTTCCTGCACCTGCTGGAAATGCTGGCGGCAAGGTTCGTCGAGAAATTCACTGATGCGCGGCAGTTTCTCGATTATGGGTTGGTCTTCGGGCACTTTGCAGTCGAACACACGCAGCGGATTTGTGACCGCGCGTCGCTGGCAATCCGCGTCCATCTGTCCTACTACCGGCTCCAGGGCCTTGCGCAAGGCTTCGTTGTAGACGGCGCGATCGTTGGGGCAGCCGACGGAGTTGAGCTCCAGGTTCCACCCAATTATGCCGAGGCGATCGAGCAATGTGGCGAGCAGCTCCAGCACTTCAGCATCGCGTGCCGGAGACTCGCTGCCGGCGCTCGGCGGCCCTATGACCTCCGCGCCGATCTGGTAAAACTGCCGATAGCGGCCCTTCTGCGGACGCTCTCTGCGGAACTGCGGTCCGATGTAGTAGAGCTTGTTGAGACCTCGATCCCAAAGTTTGTGCTCGATGTAGGCGCGGACCACGCCGGCGGTGTTTTCGGGGCGTAAGGTGAGGGACTGGCCCTTTTCGCTTTCCGCACGTGAGCGATCTTCCCAGGTATACATCTCTTTTGAGACGATGTCTGTTTCTTCGCCCACGCTACGCGAAAACAGCTCCGTGCTCTCGAAGATTGGGGTGCGAATCTCGTGGAAGTTGTAGGCGCGGAAGACGTCGCGCACGGCCGCCTCGAGAAAGTTCCACAGCGCAGTTTCCGGCGGCAGAAGATCGCGCGTTCCTCGAACAGCTTTGATCATAAGCCTCAAGCTTCTGGCTCCTAGCTAAACGAAAATGTCGTTCTGAGCGAAGCGAAGAACCCCTATCGCACAGTCTGGTGGGACTAGAGATCTTTCGACTCCGCACGAAGTTCGCTTCGCGAACTTTATGCTCCGCTCAGGATGACAATTCGCTGGGACAATTCATTTGAGTACGATGCTCTCGCTGCCTGCCCGCTCCCGCAGATACGCTTCCTTGTACTCCAGATAATTTCGCGCGTACCGCATGATGATTTCCTGATCTTCTTCCTCCAGCTTGCGGCGGAAGTTACCCGGAGATCCCATCCATAGCGAACCCGGCTCGACCACGGTTTTCTCCGGAATCAGAGTCCCGGCTGCGATGATCGAACCGGCACCAATGCGGGCACCGTTCAGGATGATCGCTCCCATACCGATCAGACAACGGTCTTCGACCACGCAGCCGTGCAGCGTAACCGAATGTCCCACGGTCACATATTCACCGACCGAGACCCGATACTGCCCCTTCATGCCGTGAAGCACGCCGCAATCCTGCACGTTCGAGTGCGCACCCAGGTGGATCGAATTCACGTCCCCGCGCAAGACGGCGTTCATCCAGACGCTGGCATGCTCTCCGAGAACTACGTCGCCAATGACCTGCGCTGACTCGTCGACGTAGCACGAAGGCGGAACAGCTGGCGTCATACCCTTATAAGAACGGATCATCTCTCAGGCTGCCCTCTACGGATGCGCTGCGTGTGAATGAGAAGAAATTGAACATAACACGGACGTGGGTGAGGACGTAAGGGGAGGCGGGCCTGGGTAGTGGTGCAGTTTGACAGGGAAGCGAGCCAAACGCGCGATTATTGCGTCGAAAAAGAACGCGACGCAACGCGCGGCTCGCCCAGATTCCTCACGGCGCAAAGAACGCTTGTTCGGAATGACAATCAAACTGCACCAATACCTCAATATTGTGAGTTTGGGCCGGTAGCTCTAACCGCCGATGGCGCTTTAGTGGGCTTGACGGAATAGGGTTAAGCGATAGAATTCTTTGGTGATCCGATGGGAGGGGGAAACTTGATGTTCAGGGCTGGCAAAGACACATTAGTCGAGAGCACCATCGTTCTGATTTTGATGGGTATGCTGGCGGGAGCTGCTGGCGGGTTAGGAGTGGGGTTGATCACACAGCACTCGTTGACCAGTAGTTCGTCAACAACGACAACTACTAAATAGTTATAGCGAGCTGTCTCTACTTTGGACTGGACATTACTCGTCGTTAATATCGCGACGGCCTACTCCTCCGTCGATTTCGTCGCTCTACCAATCCTCTTAGTTCTCGGTCGGTTCGGGTAGCTTAGGCGGCGTCTTGGGGAGTTTCGGAGACCGTGGTGGCGCTGGAAGTTCCGCCAGCGACGATCCCTTGCGGATATCAATCGTTCCGTGTTCGTTGTTGAGAACCAGGCGCGGTCCACCTGTACCAATCGTACCCGTGGCGATACCTTGATCGTCCGCGTTGCTGACCTTCAACTCGCTGAAGTCGGACTGCACTTCCCCGCCCCGAGCTCGCGCGTCAACTTGAAAGTTGGCCTTGTCCGGCACGTAGACCCGAATGTCACCTTTACGATTGTCCACTTGCATGCTGCCTAGCTTGCTCATGTGCAGCTCAATCGCGCCGTTCTCGTCCTGCAGGCGGACGTCTCCGGAGACATCGTTCATACGGATGTCTTTCGAGCGAGTGATTAAGCGGAACGGCCCGATCAAGTCGCTGGCCCTCAGATCGCCCGAATCCATGTCCAGGTCACCGTTCAGCCGGGAGAATTCCATGTCGGTACGAGCCGACTTGAACGTGACCTCGCCACCAATCTTGGCGAACTTTATGCTGTCGAACTCACCACTCAAGCGCATTGCGCCCTGAATACCTTCCACCGTTATATCGCCTCCGCCACCCTGCACGGAAACGTCCCCAGCGATTTGAGAAACCCGGGCGGAACTGTGTCCAAGGTTGAGGCTGACTTTGCCATTGATATCGGTCGCGGAGATATCACCGTGCTGGCCGGCGATGTCGACATCCCCATCCCGCCCGGCAACGTTCACATCGCCGTGTCGAGTTGAAACGACGATAGAAGCCTTGCGGGGAACGGAGACATCCAGATTGACTGTGATGGAATGATTGCCCGCGCCTTCACTGTTTGCGCTCACGGTGACCAAGCCATCGTTGAGCGTGATCTGGGCTTTGGCTGCAGCATTGAATTTGTCGGCATCTGACTGGCTTTCCGCGTTGATACGCTTGTGTATCGCGACGTGGATTTGTCCGTCTTCAGAGGGCTTCACATTGACCGCTCCACGCGTGCTGTTAACACGCAGACTGGAACCCGCCGGGAAGCTCTGCTGTAATTGGTCGTCATAGCTGTAAGAGTGTCCAAACAGCTCGAAATCGCCATCCCCAATATCGATTTGGTCGCGAATTTCTCCCCAGTTGACGCGCGAAGCCTGCGTGGCAGAAAGCCCGGCAACAATCAGGACGATCAGCAAGAAGACTCCACCGGCGCCGATTCCCGGTGCTCTAGTACCCTCACGCTGCGCTTGCTGGTATTCGAGCAGCTTGATGACGCCCCACAGAATGATCAGCAGCGGCCAGTAGCGCGCGAACCAGTGTCCGAGGGTAAACCAGTGCAGCACACCGATATTTCCGAGGAGGAAGAAAATCCCCAACACGATCAGTACGAACGGACCGGCAAACGAGCGGCGTGACCTGGCCGGTGGCACTTGCGCTGGGCTAGCCATTTTTCACCTCACTGGAAGGCAAATGTACTTCACCCGTTGCTGCTGCGGTCGGCCCCGGACCACTCGACCCTGCGCCCGTGGGCGGCGGCCCGCCGATGTGGCCGGCATTCGAAGCACTGCTCTGATAGACCTTAACCAATCCAATTACGACCAGCAGCACGGGCCACGTGCGTCCAAAGGAAATTACGTCTTGCGTCTCCAGCAAAAAAAGCATCCCCAGGGTGACCAACACAGCCGGTCCCATGAGACAGCGGGCACGGCACCGTTCGCAGTCGTAGTTCACGTGTCCTATCAGACCCCAGCGGCGAGCGAACAGCCATGCCCCGATCGCAATCAAGACGACCGGCCAGAAGCGATCGAGGCTGAGGGACCAAAGTCCTATGTTGTGCAGCATGAAGAGTGCGCCCAGCCCAATCAACACCACTGCTCCCACCGGCGCTTTCGATAGATCACTCCTGTCTCCGGTGCCAAAAGTCCGGCCCAGGCCAAACGGATCTGGCACGGGCTGCCCAGTCTGCACTGCTTTGGCGGAGCGCACGGCATCAATGATCTGGTAGACGTAAAAAAATCCCATGGCAATCCCGAGGATCGGTTCCAAGCCGCCCATGTGGCCGGAAGACAGTCCCCAGACAATGCCGGTGAAAATTAGCAGATGTGCCAGGCCCTTGGCGTATTGTCCGGTATAGACGGCTCCGACCCCGATGGGAAAGAATCCGGCCAGGATTCCTGCCAGGGCTGGGTTTGGGCCGCCGCCTGAGCCGACGGGTACTGCCGATGGCGAAGTAAACCCCGCAGCCGGAGCTGCCGGTGGCGGCTGCACTCCCTCGAGTCTTGCCGCCAGGCAGTTCTCGCAATAAACCACACCCCGCACGTCGCGAGCGCAGTTCGCGCACAGCGGCTTTCCGCAAGTGCGGCAATACGCCACCGACTGAATATCGGGGTGATTGGCGCAATTCATACAAACCTCCTGTAAGTGGTCATCGTCACTACAGGTGGAATGTCTGGGGCAGCGGCCAGCACTGGCTGGCTCTCCCCCTGGCTGTAGTTGCGCTCCTGTCGTTGTTGTTCAGGTTGTCCACTAGTATTGTTGTTTTTGCGTTCCTTGTTTTGCTGTTCGTTTTGCTGCTGGTTCTGCTCGGGAGCAGGTTCAGCCGGCGTGGTTGCTCGCTTGAACTCGCGCATCCGCGATTCAATCTGGTAAACGAAGCGAATGTTTTCGTAATACTTCACCACCCGGCCGGTGCTCTCATAGTAGGCGCGCTTGATGGCGCTGGGCCGCAAGTCCGCGTGCCGCAGGTCACTCGCCTTAACGCCGGTCATGCTCAGCCCGATGGACAAAGAGAAAAATGCCATACCGAATGACATGGCAAAGCGCGGCTGGCGCGCCACGGCAAAAACAGGATTGACGAGGCCGCCTGCCCACTCCCGCGCCCGCTCGAACCAGGAATCAGACAGAGGAGCGTGAGCGGTAGCGTGCCGGCGGGAAGTATCCAGCCCGGACGTGGCCACCAGAATGTTGTCCACCAGATTAATCGGAGGCTCGATCTCGGCCAGTGACTTCAACCAGCGCTGGCCGGCGTCGGCTTCAGCCAACAGAGGGCCACAGACGGCGCAGGTCCGGGCGTGAGCCTGGAAGCTCTCCAGCTTTTGCCCCTTCAAAGTCTCGTCCAAGGCTTCATTGAGGAGAGCCTCAAACTCCACGCACTGCATTCCGTTTTTGCTTTCACCCGCCATCACATTACCTGCCTATATGTACGTTGTAGCAGGCGCGCAAGTTCCGCTCGCCCGCGGTTTATTCTGGATTTCACGGTCCCTTCCGGGACGCGCAATACGGTCGCAATCTCCCGGTAATCCATGTCTTGCAGATCGCGCAGAATCACGGCTTCGCGCACGTCCGGGGAGAGCTTCTGCAACGCCCGATGCACGGTTTCCCGGGTCTCCCGGCTCTGCGCGCTAGCGTCCGGAGTGGGCGTCCTGTCCTGAATCTTATCGCTCAACGGTGTGGCGTCCTCGTGCTCCGAAGGCGCAGCGTCGATCGAATCAGTCACACGATCCTGCTTGCTTTTGCGGAAGTGGTCCACCAGCAGATTGCGGGTAATGGTGGTCACCCAGGTCATGAAGGCGCCCCGCTCCATGTCGTACGAATTTAGCGTGCGATACATCTTGATAAAGACCTCCTGGGTGAGGTCCTGGGCGTCATCGGCTGATCCTGCAAAGCGATAGCAGATGTTGTAGATTCGGCGATTGTATCGCTGCACAATTTCTTCCCAGGCCACGGCGTCGCCGGCGACGCAGCGACGGACAAGCATTCCCACGACCTGGGCGTCTTCCAACCCGCACTCCCCGGAACTCCTGGTCTTTTAGCCTAAGCACACCCCAGGCTTAGCCCCACAATTTTTATACGTTCTGGTGGCTCCAAAAGTTCTGGACTTCTATGAAGTAGGCATTCTAGCAGGAGGTGTAAAGCATGGGCGAAGAAAGAGCGAATACGCGGTTCCAAGCGTGTCTGGTGCCCAGGTTCGCGTCCGTTTTTTGGACGCTAACCTGGTGGCACTGTAATCCGGAGCGGAACGGGCGTAGGCTTTTTCATGGCACACGGTGTGCAGCGTTTCCAGCAATCTGGACGCGAAGTTGGGACAGTCGAAATCGAGTCGGCATGGGGCGGCAAGGAATAGGCAAATCAAAACGAAGGGCAGGCCAGCCCGAATATTCCTCAACCCAGGTTAACGTCCAAAGAACGGACGTGAACCTGGGGCACCGGGCGAAGGCTCCTTCCTTCCAGAAGCCTTGGTCCTCAACCGTAGACTACCGGTTTCGGATCGAGCCTTCGCTCTTATCCAATCAACCTTTCGCAGTTTTCCGACAGGTAGGTGACGGCGGCTCTCCCAAAGTTAGCGACCCGCATCAGCTTTCAACAATCCGTTGTAACCAGCCAGCAACAGGCCCGCGCGATACAACGCCGCCAGGCGCCTTCGGAGTGTCTTGATACTTAGCGCCTGTTGGCGCAAACACACATCCCTCATCCTCAGAAATAACACAACCGCCCGGTCCACCACCTGAGCGTCGAGGGGCTGACCCTCCAGTCGCAAAACCTGCGCGAGCATGGTGTAAGCAGAAGCCGCGTTTTCCGCCGCTGAAGCCGACGGCTCCGCCTCAGCCTGAAGGCCTTGCATCAGGGCAAAGGCGGCTAATTGCGACACAGTCCTGCTGTCAGTCACAACTGGCGTGAGAAATTCCAATCCGAAAGAGAAACACGCGCGGTTACGAATCATGGCCGCGACTCGTGCGTGAGATGGAATCTGGAACTCGACCTCGACCAGGTCACCCCGTTTGGGATGAATCATGCCCGCATAGAGAGCCATGCCGCCTTCACTGATTTCTGTGGCTCGTCCAGGAATCACGATCCGAGACACTCCGTTAAGCACGACCACAGAGACTGGCAGATCGACCTGCTGTCGCTGCCAACGACGGGTATTCGATTCCGCAGGTGTCATCTCAGCAAATGGATGTGCAGTACGTAGACGGCACTTCCCAAGCAAAGCGTGAGCAGGGTGAGAGCTCCGAGAACGATCCGAAAGGTGCTTTTTCGCGCGGGATTCCGATGGACCAGCGTTGCTCTATATTTCTCTATCCACGCTTCCTCGCCAGGGTTTTGATCCAAGGACGACTCAACCGCCGCTCGCAGTCTGCGCTGATCGTCTTCCTCGAGCGCAACGAACCGGAACGGCTGTTGGGTGGCGGACACAGGATTCAACATTTCGACTGCGCCAAGTACCGGTCCGGTGTGAGTCAGGAACATCAACTTGACGCGGGATCCGCGATCCAACACGTCTGCCATGTCGAGCAAGCCGCCAGTGAGAGAAAGGGTTTCCAATTTGCCTGGACTGCAATGTCCGTCCGGCAAACGAAGGACGGCAGGGGTGACATCAGCAAGGCGTATGCGCGGGCTGCGGTAACTCGCGTACGATTGGGGGAGGTGAGCCATGTGCCAAGCTCAGTATCGGAGTTGCCTGCGGACAGTAGAAGATTACGGAAGGATTGGCACCGTGCGGGTTACCTCGATTACGGTAACGTGGTTTCTGATTGCAGGGCTAGCAGGTTCTATTCCTAGTGGTGGCCGAGTACAATGCACGGCGGGCGGCCACAGTCTGGCCGTAGTCACCCGTAAGTCTCAGTCGTATGAGCGGCTCACCTACGTTGATTTCGCCCATTGCCGGTAAGTTCTAGCATGCGAATACCACTCTCGAGCTGGGGCAAAAAAGCTTTATTGCTCACGCTCGCCCTGCTCAATGGTGTCGCATATTGTGGCTTCACCCTAAGCGAGTTTCTGGCGGCCTACTTTTCTCGTAAGGTTGACCGAGTGAGCCTGCAGCGGGCTATTCGGCTGCAGCCTGGAAATGCGGATTTTCCGTACCGGCTTGGCCGCCACTTCTGGTTGGTGGAACGATCTCCTGAAGCCGCGGCCCAATCGTACCGCACAGCCGTGGCGCTAAATCCTCATAAGGCACGTTACTGGTTTGACCTGGCAGCGGTCTACCAATTCCTGGGCGATACGCAGGGTCAGAAAGATGCCCTCGAGCATGCGATTCTCGCCGACCCAACCACCCCTGACGTCGCCTGGGAGGCGGCGAATCTCTATCTGGTTCAGGGGGAGACGGACAAGGCGCTTCGCGAATTTCGTGTGGTGATGGCGAATGACCCTTACCTGCCATCGGCAGCTTTGCAACTCTGTTGGAGGGCCGAGCCCGATGTGGACGCTCTGTTGCGAGACGCCGTCCCTCCGATTTCGAGCGTCTATGTCGCATTTCTGGATCTTCTAGTTTCTAAGAAGGAGACCGTTGGCGCAGCCAAAGTCTGGGCGCAATTGGCACATCTCCACGAACCTATTGAAGCCCGTCACGTCTTTGACTACATTCGCTACCTCGTCGGACAGCGCGAAATCGATCATGCACGCCTGGTCTGGCAACAGTCAGCCAGTCTATGCGGGCTGTCCGCTTATCAGCCATCGACGAAAAATCTTGTGATCAATGGCGATTTCAGTTTGCTGGTGCTCAACGGGGGATTCGATTGGCTTTACCAGCAGTCGAAAGACGTCTCGCTGGCGCTCGATCCGACCCAGTCGCATACCGGACACCGCTCTCTCTTGATCTCGATTGATAGCCGAGGTATTGAAGACGCCGGCATCCGGCAGCTGATTCCGGTAGAAGCAAACGCGTCTTATGACTTTTCCGCCTACTTTAAGTCCGAAGATATGCAGGGCGCCGGCGGCCCACGATTCGCCATCCAGGACCTGTACAGTGAAGCCACCTATTTTGTCAGCGACCCTTTGAAAGACGCTGATTCCTGGCAAAAAATCAACGGGACATTCACCACCGGACCCGACACAAGACTTTTGGTGCTGCGAATACAGCGCCTGCCGGCGGGAAGTCCCATACGAGGCAAACTTTGGATTGACGACATCCGACTGGCGCCGGCGGCCCGATGAAAAATTGAAAGCTTAATGACATCTCCCACACTACGACCGCTGGAAGCCGACGCAACCGTGGAGCAACTACCTCGTCGCTCTACGCTCGACTCAGTCATCTTCTCCGGCGTTTTTGGCCTGTTGCTTTTTAATCCGCTGGCCTTTGGCGCAGTTGAACCTTGGTCGATCTTCATTTTGGAGTGGAGCGCGTCCCTCCTGTTCGTACTCTGGGCCCTTCGGCAGGCCAAATCCGGTGAACTGCTGGTAGTTTGGAATCCACTATTTCCACCCATACTTATCTTTGCGGCGCTCGTTGCACTGCAAGTGATCACTGGCCGCACTGCTTATCGCTACGAAACCTTGTCGAGCGCATTGCTGTATGGCGCGTATGGTCTGCTTTGTTTCCTGGCGGTCCAATGTCTCCGTAGAACGTCGCAGGTAAAAACGCTAGCGATTGTGGTTCCGGTCTACGGCTTTGCGGTCGCCATGTTTGCCTTGATCCAAAGCATGTCGTCAAACAACAAACTGTATTGGCTGAGAATGCCGCGTTCTGGAGGTTGGATCTACGGTCCTTACGTCAACCACAACCACTATGCCGGCCTCATGGAAATGCTGGCGCCGATTCCACTGGTATTTGCTCTAACTCGCAACGCGCGTGGGCCGCGCCGGACTCTGGCCGCCATCGCCGCAGCTACAATGTCCGGTACGATTTTTCTTTCCGGTTCCCGGGGCGGGATGGCAGCTTTCGCGGTGCAGATGGCAATCTTGGCCGGAATTTTGATTAGTCAGCGAAAGGGCCGCCGCGTTGCGTTGCTCTTCGGAGTGTTTCTGGTGATTGGGGTTGCCCTTCTGGCCTGGTTAGGTGGCGGTGAATTGGCGAGGCGCATGGCCAGCATCCACACCGAAGCCCGCGCTGAGTTATCCGGAGGGCTGCGGATGACTGTTAATCGCGACGCCCTGAAGATGTTCGCGCACAAACCCTGGCTGGGATGGGGGCTGGGGGTATTTCCCGACATTTATCCGCAGTTTCGAACTTTCCATACTAATTTTTTTGTGAACGAAGCCCACGACGATTATCTGCAATTACTGGTGGAGATGGGCGGCCTTGGATTCGCCACCATGCTTTGGTTTGTCATCGTCATGTACCGGGGTGCCTTGAAGAAGCTGGGGAATTGGCCGGAGGACATCAATGGCGCGGTCGCATTGGCGGCGATGCTGGCCGCTACCGGTATTCTGGTTCACAGTTTCGTCGACTTCAATTTGCAGATTCCAGCCAATGCAGCACTCTTCTACGTGATGTGCATTGTGGCAACGCTGGAGACTCGGTTTGGACAGTCCCGGCGCAAGGTTGCCCGTCGGCAATGATGTGCCGGCTAACAATGTCACTGACCAATGGAAGCGCAAGTACGTCGTCGAAATTCATTCATTAGGCGAACCAGTGTCAAGCCAGGCGCAATGTCAGTGGAGGAAGCGGCAGCCCTTCGAGCTGGACGGTCCAGAAATCGCCTCTGTCGGTTGGATGTCCGGCTGTTAGCGTTCCGGAGCTGACGGTCTCCCCAGCACTCAAGGGCTGGCCCGGGAATCGCCGCAAGATGGCCGCGCCGAGTTCCGCCAAGCACAAGGCGGGGCTCCTCAAGCAGTTCCTCCCGGATCCTTCTTCCACAAACTCGCCGTTCTTTGAAATGCGCACCTTAAATCGAGCCAGCTCGTCCACGAGCCCTGCAATCGAGTCGGGCCGCACCTGCACCCGTTCTCCGATCACCAGTGCGGCATGAAGTCCAAAGGACGCCACGAAATCGCTTGGCTGAAAACGCCAGTCCGGAAAAGGACAATCAATGATTTCGAATCCCATCGCGAGCCATTCCGCGGATTCAAGGGCAGCGGCGGCATCGAGGCCTTCAGCAATAATCGGTTGCTTCAAGCCGAAAACAATCTCCGGTTCGATCTTCAGAGAACGGGAATGTGCAAGCGCCAGCGTGGCGGAGTTGCTGTCGGTTTGGTGCACGGTATCGTCATACATGTGAGCCCAGACTAGGGTTTCAAGCTTGAGGACTCGCCACATGGCCTTATTGGCATAGCCAACTTTGCGGCCGACAGCCCGGTGTCCACCAAGTTCGCGAAATCGCTTGAGTGTCGCTTCAACCTCATAAGCCATGTTGAGATCGAAACCGGGGCGCGCCGACGGAAGGAGCGGCACTATCTGGTCCGTCTCATACGCGGACAATAATTCACGCGCTAAAGTTTCGGCCTCGTTGTGCGACATAGGTTGATTGTTCACCGTTGAACATTCGTTTCCGCTTACAAATCTACCAACTGCCTGAATGAATTCGCCACTGGCCGCCGACAACAGCGGTGCTAAACTGCAGACCTCAATGATTTTGAAACAATACTATCTGGGGTGCTTGGCTCACGCCTCCTATCTGATTGGAGACGAGGCCAGCTCGACCGCGATCATCGTCGACCCTCAGCGCGACATTCAGCAATACCTGGTCGACGCCGAAAAATCCGGGCTACAGATCCGCCACGTCTTTCTCAGCCACTTCCACGCCGACTTCCTCGCCGGTCACCTGGAGTTGCGCGACCGTTGCGGCGCGAGTATCCATCTCGGCGCCCGGGCCCAAGCGGAATACGCCTTTGTCGCCATGAAGAATGGCGACAGCCTCGACTTCCCGGGACTGCGGCTGCAGGTGCTGGAAACTCCCGGTCACACCATCGAGTCGATCTCGATCCTGGTGTTCGATCTCGGGAAGCACCCGGCGCAACCTTACGCTGTTCTCACGGGCGACACGCTGTTCATCGGCGATGTGGGCCGCCCGGACCTGCGCGCGTCGCTCGGGTGGAGTGCTAACGACCTCGGCTCTCACCTTTACGACTCACTCCACAATAAACTTCTGAGGCTTCCCGACGAAACCCTCGTCTACCCGGCCCACGGCTCCGGCTCGCTGTGCGGGAAGAATCTCTCCTCCGACACGGTCTCTACGCTAGGAGTTCAACGGCTGATGAACTACGCACTGCAGCCGGCGAGCAAGGACGAATTCGTTCGGATGGTCACGGCAGACCAGCCGGACGCTCCTCCGTACTTCACATACGATGCCATTCTTAACACCCGCGAGCACACTTCGCTCGACAGCAATCTCGAACAAGTTCTCCATCCCATTGAACTCGATGAAGTCTTGCGGATGGGAGATGCGGGCGCCCAGATTCTCGACGTCCGCGACGCCGCCGAATACGCGAAGGGTCACCTCGCCGGCAGTATCAATATCGGACTCGGCGGCCAATACGCCACGTGGGCGGGTACCGTACTTGATCGCGCCAAACCCATCGTGATCATCGCCGAGCCGGGACGCGAGAAGGAAGCTGCTTTGCGCCTGGGCCGAATCGGTTTCGATCATGTTACTGGCTATCTGCGGGAGGGCATGGAGGCGCTTGCCGGCCGACCCGACTTGGTATGGTCAACAGAACGCATCAGTGCCCCCGCGGTGGCGGAGGAACTGGCGCGCGCCGGTCCACCGCTATTACTGGATATCAGAAACCCGCGCGAGTGGGCGACCAAACACGTTGAAGGCAGCGTGAACGTCCCGCTCAACCATCTGCAAGAGCGCATCGCCGAAATTCCGCGTGACCGCCGCATTGCAGTCCATTGCGCGGGCGGCTACCGCTCGTCGATCGCCGCCGGCATTCTGCAGCAGTACGGGATCACGAATCTGGCCGAGATGGCCGGCGGCCTTGCTGCCTGGGAAGCAGCGAAGCTGCCAATGATTTCGGAACTCAAGGAACAGGCAGAGGCTCGGTAGATAGGGAACCGAACATGGTGATTAGACCTTGTCAACTACATCCAGGCTTCCAGTCGCTCTACGGTGAGGCAGTGCGCCCCACAGCATTGAGCAGGATGGTTAACGGCGCCACGTGTTCAGGCCTCACGTAGCGGTTCACGAGGAAACGCTTGCCGTCTTTGGTGACGTCGTAGGTAAAGACGTCCGTGCTTGAAATTGGGGCGCGGCCGTGAACCCGGAACAGAGGAGATCGGCGGCCTCGCCGCGCACCTGCTCCGGAGCCATGTAACTCGCCGTGCCCATGACGACGCCCGCCGCCGTGTTCGAACTGGTCAGAGTAACTTCATCTGGATCTGCGCCTGCCTTCTGCGCCAGTTTTGCCAAGCCAAAATCCAGGATCTTGATGCGCCCGTCTTTCGTGATGAAAACGTTCTCCGGTTTCAGGTCGCGGTGGATGATGCCCTTTTCGTGCGCTGCTGCTAATCCATGCGCGATCTGCACTCCGTACTCAATCGTTTTACGTTGGGGTAGTGCTCCGCGATCCAGTCCGGCGCGCAGGCTTTCGCCTTCCAGAAGCTCAGAGACCAGAAATGGCGAGCCATTGTGCTGACCGATATCAAACAGCGCGAGAATGTTCGGATGATTTAGCGCGGCCACCGCCCGCGCCTCCTGCTCGAACCGGCGCAGGCGGTCGGAGTCCCGAGCGAAAGACTCGGGAAGTATTTTTAAGGCGACATCGCGCCCGAGGCGTGTATCCCTCGCGCGATAGACTTCACCCATGCCGCCCGCGCCT
>Ga0207130_1046_pt2 | contig 36259 bp, 24 predicted proteins | sample Alteio_BWMinHeat_16_FD_153545 | JGI IMG/M metagenome (GOLD analysis project Ga0207130, IMG submission 153545) | Enriched cells from forest soil in Barre Woods Harvard Forest LTER site, Petersham, Massachusetts, United States -... | ecosystem: Environmental > Terrestrial > Soil > Temperate forest >... | reverse complement strand
GGGTCCAGCCGCCGCGAATATCAAGAACCATGGTCGGCGACAAGGTAACCGCGTCATCCAGACTGACGCCATGGTTGATATATTGCAAATCATTTCCAGCAGGCATGATGCCATTTATGATGCCGGAATAGTCACCAGAAATCTCTCTTCGCCAATTCTGGAAATAAGTAGCGGAGAGGCGTTGACTCGCGCCCACCACCTGGTCGCCACGTACGGACCAGCTATGGAAAGAATCACTGCGAGAGTTTTGGCTGAGGAAATCGTTGGTGATATTGCCCGCGCCAGTGCCGACCGCGTTCGGGAGTGGGTAGAAGTTGAGATAGGCGAGAGAAATTGGGTTGAGCATGCCAGCGGGGATCTGGTTGAAGAGAAGCGGCTGACGAATGAAGTGGCCGGTAGGCTTCTTAGTTTTAGGGTCAATTTCTAGCGTCGCAAAATATGGATTGTATAGCTGGCCGACGGGTCCATTATTGCCGCTGATGCTGCCTTGGCATATGCCGCTGGCATTGAAACCAGCAACACAGAAGGCTGAAAGATCACCGTGCCGCATTGCCTGGGTTGGAACGCTAAATTTGCCCGGCGAGGGGAAAACGTCGGGCAGGCCTTCGGCTGCCACGAAAAAGAACGTCTTGTCACGGCCGTTGTACAGCTTGGGAATTACTACCGGTCCGCCCAGAGTCCCTCCAAAATGGTTGTAACGCAACTTGGTGCGAGGGAGCTTGGGAGTCTGATTGTTGCGGAAGAAGTCGTTGCCGGCAAGATAGTCATTGCGCCAGAACTCGTAAAGGGTGCCATGGTAGGTATTGGTTCCGCTTTTGGTGTTGACGTTGACAGTTGATGCTGAAGTATTTCCCTGTTTGGCATTAAAGGTGGAAGTGGTCATCTTAAAATCTTCCACCGCATCCACCGGTGGCATGTAGGCGACCACGTTGTTGCCAATACCAACCTGAGAACCGTTATTGGGGATACCGTTGATGGAAAAATCGTTGCCGCCCTCTGCGCCGTTGACGCGAACACCGGCTACGTCTCCGTTATCGAAGGGCCGAGAGAACTTGGGATTGCCGGTGAAGACCGCTCCCGCGACGATATGAGTAAGAATGAAGGGATTGCTGTCGGACAAGGGAAGATCAGAAACCTCTGCCTGATCGAACGTCTCTCCGACATCCGCATTTGTCGTCTGAAGTGTTGGGGTCGTCCCTTGGACGGTGATCTCTTGCTTTACATTCCCGACCGTAAGCCTCAGGTCAATTTTCAAGTCGTCGCCGACGTGAACTTGAATGTCGGGCCGAAGTAACTTTTCGAAGCCTGGATGCTCGACCGTGACGGAATAATTTCCCGGAATCAGATAGAGCAATGCGTAGTTGCCTGCGGCGGTCGTAACTGTCTTGGTTTGGACCCCAGTGGCGACGTTCGTGCCCGTCACGCGGGCCCCAGAGACGACCAGGCCGTGAGGATCTGTGACGATGCCGGTAATTGTGCCGCGCGCTTCCTGGGCAACGCTTGTTGAACTGGCCAATAAGGCCAAAATGCAAAGAGAAATTCCGTACCTGCACGCACGGGAACTCATCTTGAGAAATTGCTGGGCTGACGTAAACTGGGAACCGGCCGCCGGAACAGCGGTCATCGCATAGGCAAGATGCCTTTTCATAATCTCCCCTCCTAGACCTTTAAACCTCAATGAAGAACAGTGTTGATTTTTTGGTGGCATCATCCGGTTGTGCCGTCTTGAAAACCTGTGTAATGAACCACCACCCACTTAACTGACGAATTCACATGAATCGCCCAAGCATGTAATCGTTTTCATATGTAATCGTTTTCATGCGGTCACGAAAGGTACTATAAGCCCATGGGGAATTCAATAAAAAAAATTCATATTTCATTGAGCAAAACCTGATGATCCAAGCCTGACAATCTTGGGGACAAGATTTGAAGCGCAATTGCCATGGCACCAAAACAGCCTTGAGGCTGTTCATGATTTTTGGTCTGCAACAAAGAATTTTGATCACATCAAGCCTGCGGCGAGGACCCGACCCGACGCGACTAAACCCGCCGAGGCAAGGTAAATTAGAGATGAGACAAGAAAGGTCAACCAAGAATGAAACTACGCAAGCTGGGCCGAACTGGTTTTGAGGTGAGTGATGTCGCTTATGGACTTTGGGGGATGAGCGGCTGGAGCGGTTCTGACGATCTGGAGTCGCAAAACTCTATGCAGCTCGCAGCAGATTTAGGCTGCAATTTTTTCGATTCCGCCTGGGCCTATGGCGACGGCAAAAGCGACGCCTTTCTGGGAGAAACACTGCGCCGGAACCCGGGTAAGCGTCTCTACGCTGCCTCCAAGGTCCCACCGAAAAACCGCAAGTGGCCGGCTTCGCCGAAAGATCCCTATAGCGATGTATTTCCTGCAGACCATGTTTTTCAATACGCAGACCTGATCCGCAAAAAATTTCAGACTGATTCCATCGACCTCCTCCAGTTTCATGTGTGGAACGACGGTTGGACTGACGAAAAGGCATTTCACGAAACTGTCTCTAAGCTCAAGCGTGACGGAATCGTTCGCGCCTTTGGAATAAGCCTCAATCGCTGGGAGCCGGAGAACGGAATACGCGCTCTTCGCACCGGACTCGTGGATACGGTGCAGGTGGTTTACAACATCTTCGACCAAGCTCCTGAGGATGATCTCTTCCCTGTTTGCAAGGAGCTGAATATCGGGGTCATTGCCCGAGTTCCGCTGGATGAGGGGAGCTTGAGCGGAAAGTTCACTGCAGAAACAAAATTCCCAGAAAGCGACTGGCGCTCAAAGTACTTTAACGCAGAAAACCTGCGCGCTTCTCTCGAGCGCGTCGAACAGCTTAAGAAGCTGCTTCCGGGTTCAATGACCTTGCCGGAGTTGGCGATCCGCTACATCCTCTCGCATCCGGTGGTAAGCACGACCATTGTCGGCATGCGGCGTGCGGAGCACGTACATCAGAACCTGGCTTTGAGTGATGCTGGAGCGCTTCCGCCGGATTTGCTTACCGCAGGGAAAAAACATCGCTGGGAGCGCAGGCCACAGACGCATCCGGTTTCATAGTGGTTGGGATGTCACACGACACTCGGCGAGAGGCCGGCGCTACTTCCCTATGACAAAGACCTCGAACACCCGGCTCATGATAGCCGCCATTACTGCCCTTTTTCTTTATGGGGCCATTGCCTCCATGCTGGGCACCTTGCTGCCTGATCTTTCTGTGCAATTTCACATGACAGCAAAACAAAACGGCAGCATTGCCTCGATGCAGGCGCTGGGGTTGGTGCTGGCTTCCATCGTGGCCGGGCCGCTGATTGATAGTCGAGGCAAGAAAACTGGATTTCTGGGCGGGATGGCGCTGATCGTCATCTCTCTCTTTGCCCTTCCCAACTCGGTAGGATGGAGAACCATCATGGCCGCTATGTTCGTTTTGGGAGTGGGTGGCGGCACCATCGTAACCGCAGCGAATACTCTGGTAAGCGATATTGGCGAAGACAGGCGCGCTTCCATGCTGAGTTTTGCGAACGTGTTCTTCGGGCTGGGAGGTCTGCTGACCCCTTTCATCGCTGCTAATCTTCTTCATGGCAATGCTATCGGACTGAGTTACCTCATCGCGGTGCTGGCAACCGTGACATTTATCTTGCACGTGACCACGCCCATGCCTCCACCAGCCATTCACCAGGGTTTTGTTTTTTCGCAGGCTCTCCGGCTGCCAGATAAATCTTTGCTGTTTTTATTGTCTTTGTTTAATTTCTTGTATGTCTCGTGTGAAGTGGCCTTTTGGAACTGGCTGACAAAGTATCTGGTTGGCGAAGGAATTTCGCGGCCTGTTGCCTTGAACATTCTCGCCCTCGGCTTCGCTTCCGGGATGCTGGCTGGCCGTCTGATCAGCTCCCGCCTTCTGCTGAAGTATTCCGCAGTTTCCGTGAGCTTTGTATGCTCGGGGCTCATGGTGATTACGACCTATTGGACCTTGCATGCGGGAAATCCTGCGATTGCGGGGTTGAGTGTTTTTTGTGCAGGGGCGGTGATGGGGCCGGTCTTTCCCAGTATTATCGCGGTTGCTGGGGATGCCTTCTCTCAGATGACCGCTACTTGCATGGGGATTGTGATCACTGCGGGATGGATCGGGGTGGTAACCAGTTCATGGCTGATTGGATTGCTTGCCGGCAGCGACGGAACTCATCTGCGTATAGCCTTATTGATTCTGCCGGTTTTTTCCGCTGCGATGATTCTCATTAATCTCGGCTTGCGTCCCCTGCTGGCCAGGGCACGCGCTCGCAGCCGAATAGTGTATGATGCTCCCGCTCAACACGTAACTTAAACAGCCTTGGAGCTTTTCAAAATATGAAATTCCTTCGTATCCTTTCCATTTTTTTGTTGGCGGCAATCTGTTCTGCAGCAGATCTCACCGGGAACTGGGCAGTTAAAAAACCTCTTGAGGATGGCACTTACAACTGGGCCTACTTCAACCTGAAACAAGACGGTCCCAAGATTACGGGCACCATTCGTACAACCCAGTTTTATTACGCGATCACCGATAGCACCGGCGGTCCTGAGGGCTTCAGGTTGACCGCCGGCATGCTGGATGGCAAGAGCTCTCGCACGGTCAGCTATGAAGGAAAGTTAGTTGGGGATGATGAGTTACACATCATCAGCCACCGCCGTAATGACACCGTAGAAGATGTTGCCCATCGCGTCCCGGCGGGCGAGGGAGCCATGCCGGCCCGGGTTGAGCCGCCTGCGCTTCACAAAGTCCCAGACAACGGCCTGGTGAGGACTCCGCCCATGGGCTGGAACAGTTGGAACAAGTTCGGGCACTCGATTAACGACGCCGCCGTTCGTGGCGTAGCCGATGCCATGGTAAGCAGCGGAATGAAAGATGCCGGCTACATCTATATCAACATTGATGACACCTGGGAAGGTGAGCGCGACGCCAAAGGCAACATTCAGAGCAATAAGAAGTTTCCCGACATGAAGGCACTCTCTGATTACGTGCACAGCAAGGGCCTCAAGTTGGGAATCTATTCCTCCCCGGGACCCAATACCTGCGCCGGCTACGAAGGCAGCTATGGACACGAGGAGCAGGACGCCCGCACCTATGCCGCATGGGGAATTGATTATCTGAAATACGACTGGTGCGGGGCCCGCATTCTCTACAAGGACGAAGAAATGCAGGCGATCTACCAGAAGATGGGCGATGCCCTGCTGGCTACCAGCCGCCCGATTGTCTACAGTCTTTGCCAGTACGGCCGCCAGGACGTGTGGAAATGGGGAGCCGATGTTGGCGGCAATCTGTGGCGCACCACCGGCGACATCCGTGACGCGTGGGATTCCATGACCCGGATCGGCTTTGCGCAAGACGAGCACGCTCCCTACGCCAAACCTGGACACTGGAACGATCCTGACATGCTGGAGATCGGTAATGGCCACATGAGCGACACAGAATACAAAACCCATATGAGTTTGTGGTCCATGCTTTCCGCCCCACTGATTGCCGGCAACGACCTGCGCGACATGACGCCTGCCATTCACGACATTCTGACGAATCGCGAAGTCATCGCGATCGACCAGGATAAAGATGGCAAACAAGCCACGCGAGCCTCGAAGTCCGGCGACCGGGAGATCTGGGTGAAACAGCTTGCCGATGGTGCCGCGGCAATCGCTGTGTTCAACCGATCAGATAAAGATGCCAAGGCTATCGTTGGTGCGCAAGCGATTACGGCGTTCAACGGCTCTGATAAAGATGACAAGGTCACTGTGAAGTTGGCCGATATCGGAATCAAAGAAACTCCGAAGCACGTGCGCGATTTGTGGGAGCACAAAGATATAAAACTGGACAAGAAACAGCCGGATTACGAAGCCACTGTGCCCAGCCATGGCGTGATGCTACTGCGTATCAAACAATGAAAACTTTTTCCTAACGGAGTGCCGCTCCAGAAAAAATTGGGAAGGATGGCAGAGAATATCTTATGGTTAATCCTGCGCAAGCGCCGCGCTGGAGTATCGCGCCCTATTTCATCGTTGACGATGTCGTGGCAACCGCCAACTTCTACCGCGACAAGCTGGGATTCCACTACGAACGCTTCTGGGGCGAGCCACCGGCGTTCTGCATGGTAAGGCGCAGCGGGATTGTCATTATGCTCAGCCAGTTTGAGAAGACGGGCCTGATGCGTCCCAACAGCAAAGCGGCTCCCGAGTGTGAAGCCTGGGATGCGTATATCTGGGTGGAGAATGCCGACGCGCTGTATGAAGAGTTCAGAAGCAGGGGCGTGAAGATCGCAAGCGAAATCTGTGATCAACACTACGGCTGCCGCGACTTTGACGTCGAGGATTGCAACGGATACAGGCTATGTTTTGGACAGGACATGGAAGGATAAATGATGCCCGGTGAAACAGTTGTTTTGCCAGTGAAATTGCGCTGTTGTGCTTTGATTTTGGTCGTGCTGCTCGTTTGTTGCAGTATCCATGCACAAAATCCATCACCGAGTCCAACGGCAAGTCCTACTCCGAATCCAGCTTCGAAGATTCCGGTCAACTATGACGAATCGAAGGTTGGTACATATACGTTGCCCGATCCGCTGGTCATGGAAAATGGCCAGCGCGTTCGCGATGCCAAGACCTGGTACAACAAACGCAGACCAGAGATCCTGCACTTGTTTGAAGAAAATGTTTACGGTCGCCGGCCTGGGCGCCCTAAGGACATGCACTTCGAAGTCTTCGATGTTGATAAGCACGCCTTGGGCGGAAAGGCCATCCGCAAGCAGGTAACCGTTTATTTTTCTGCGAAGAAAGATGGACCGAAAGAAGATGTGCTCATCTATCTGCCCGCAAATGCGAAAAAACCGGTGCCTTTGATCCTGAGCCTGAATTTTTCAGGCAACCACCGGATCATTGACGACCCAGGCGTTAAACTGGCCACGGTTTGGGACCGCAAAACCAAAACAAAGTCACAGGCAACAGAAGACACCAGGGGCACTTCAAAGTGGCCGGTGGAAAAATTGCTCGAGCATGGCATTGGTCTGGCTACCATCTATTACTGCGACATCGAGCCGGATTTCGTTGGCGGTATGGAATATGGAGTCCGTCCTCTGTTCTTCAAGCCCGGTCAGACCGAACCCGCTCCGGACGATTGGGGAGCGATTGGCGCCTGGGGCTGGGGTCTGAGCCGCGCCATGGATTACGTGGAGACAGATAAAGATATTGACGCCAAGCGCGTTGCCATTCTGGGACATTCGCGGCTGGGCAAGACAATTCTGTGGGCCGGCGCTGCAGATACGCGCTTTGCCATGGTGCTCGCAGCCGGTTCCGGAGAAAGCGGCGCTGCCCTGGCGCGGCGCGATTTCGGCGAAACCGTTAAACACATGAACGTCAACTTCCCCTACCAGTTCTGTCAGAACTATCAGAAGTGGGGTGACCACGTAGACCAGATGCCGGTGGATCAGCATGAGTTAATCGCGCTGATCGCGCCGCGCTTCGTCTATCTTGCAGATGGTGATCAGGACCTTTGGTCGGACCCGAAGGGGGAATTCCTTGCAGCCGTAGCTGCCGGCCAGGTATATCGTCTGCTCGGAAAAGATGATCTAGGCACAGACCAGTGGCCACCTGTCAACCAACCTATTCAACATACGATTGCCTATCACCTCCGTACCGGCAAGCATGAGTTGGCGCCCTACGATTGGGAGCAATACATCGCGTACGTGGATCAGAATTTTCATCCACAGCACTGAGGTAATGGATTTCATTTCTTTGTCGGATTGTAGCTTGGATGATCGTGTGGCACAGCCGTCCCCGGCTGTGGGGATTACTTTTTAACCCACAACCACCGATACTGCTCAGGATTTCTCACCAATCCACGCCGCACCGGATTCTGCCGCAGGTACTCAATTCTGTCCTCCAGTTTTTCTTCTGAACGCAGTACGTGATCGAAAGATTCGTCTTGCCACACATGCCCATGCCTCTTCAATTTGCTGGTTTATTATGTGTGCCGTGTACCCTTTGATTGGCCCAAGAATCTCCGCAAATGTATAGTTCTCTCCCGCGGCGTTTCGTAAGACCAAGAAAATCATGTGCACGTGCTCCGGCATAACTACGACAGCATGAAGGTGTATTTTCTTTCCATCGAGAAACAAACAAGATTCGAGTACAACATCACGCTCAGCAGGTGGCAAAACCCATTTTTGATGTGTATTGAAGGTAATGAAATGGGCGCGATCATCTTTTTGAAAGTGCGGTAGGTTGCGGCGATATTCGTATTTGCCCATTATGCTTGGACGGGTAATACTCTCACAGCCGGGGACGGCTGTGCCACATAAGCAATTGCCTGTCACAGCTGGTGGCACCAAACGAGCATCAATCTCTTATCTGTCCGTTGCCAATGACTTCATATTTGGTTGAGGTGAGTTCTTCCAGGGCAAACGGTCCACGGCAGTGCAGCTTCTGGTTGCTGATTCCCATTTCGGCACCGAAGCCGAATTCGCCGCCGTCTACGAAGCGAGTTGAAGCATTCCAGAGCACAGCAGCAGAATCAACCTGGCGCATGAACTGGTGTGCGTTGGTCTCATTCTTTGTCACGATGGCTTCTGAGTGTTTGGTGGAATAACGATTGATGTGAGCAATAGCTTCATCCAGGTCTTTCACGACTTTAATGGCGATGCATAAACGCAGATATTCTTCCGGCCAGTCTTTCGCTTCCGCAAGACGCACATTGCTTTCCCCGGCCAGATTACGAGTTTGTTCGTCGCCGCGCACTTCCACCCCACTCTCCAGCAGCTTCTTCACAATGCGCGGTACATAATCGGCGGCGATGCCGCGATGCACCAGCAGCTTCTCGGCAGCGTTACACACCGAGGGGCGCTGCGTCTTGGCATTGATGACGATGCGGTCGGCCATTTTGAGGTCGGCGGATTCATCCACAAAGATGTGGCAGTTCCCTGCCCCGGTCTCGATCACCGGCACAGTGGCGTTCTCGATGACAAAGTCAATCAGTGGCTGGCCGCCACGAGGAATCAGGACATCTACGAAACCGCGGGCTTTAATCAGCTCCTGCACCGAGGCGCGCGTGCTGGAATCCAGCAACTCGATCGCCCCTTCAGGAATGCCGGGCACGCTGTTCAGAACTTCCACCAGCCTGCGATTGCTGCGCGCGGCTTCTTTTCCACCGCGCAACACAATCGCATTCCCCGTCTTAACCGTGAGCGCTACGGTTTCTACCGTAACGTTAGGCCGCGATTCATAAATAATGCCGACCACACCCAGGGGAACGCGAACTTTACGGATGCGCAGTCCGTTAGGACGGGTCCATTCTTTGATGGTTTCGCCTACCGGGTCAGCAAGATTGGCGACATCGCGCAGCGCCTGGCTCATCTCCGCAATTCTCTTGGGCGTCAGCAGAAGACGGTCGCGCATGGCGCCTTCGAGACCGCTGCTCTCCAGGTCTGCCTGGTTTGCCGCTCGTATGCTCTCGTGCTCAGACTCAAGCGCCTTAGCCATCTTCTCGAGGAGCAAATTCTTTTCCGCAGTAGAAAGCTGGGCCAAAATGGGAGCAGCCTCTCGGGCGCGAATCAGCTTTTCCTGGGTGGAGAGCGCGTTACTTACGGAAGTCGCCATATCACTTCACCGCTTTCCGTCGAGGCGGAAAGTATGTCCCAATTTTACGCGCAATTGCCTTGGACAAAACCTGCGGATCTCCACCGTTCACAATGGCCACGTGAACTCCATTTTCGCTTGCCAGTTTGGCGGCACGCAATTTGGAGCGCATGCCACCGGTTCCCAGATCGCTGCGGCCGTTGCATAAAGCTTCCATCTCGGGCGTAAGTTTTTGCACGGTGCGCAACAGCCGCCGAGTTTTGCTTCCGTCGGGGACATAGAAGCCATCTACGTTGGTCAGCATGAGCAGCCAGTCGGCTTGAACGGCAGTCGCCAGCAGGGCGCTGAGTTGGTCATTATCGCCAAATGCGGCTAAGAGTTCGATTTCGCCGACCGAGACGCTGTCATTTTCATTCACGATCGGCACCACCCCCAGCTTGAGCAATCGTTGCAGAGCATTCTGCAAATTTTTGTAACGTACCGGCGAGGTGAAATCATCGTTGGAAAGCAGCAGTTGCGCGACGGTCTTCTTCCCAAAAAACACCTGTTCGTAGGTGTGCATCAACAGGCTTTGTCCAACGGCGGCGCAGGCCTGCATGAGCGGGACCCCGGTGGGCCGCTCGCCAAGAGAGAGCCGTGACATTCCAGAGGCGACGGCCCCCGAGCTTACGATGAGATATTCATGGCGCGACAGGTCGAATTGATCTACCAGGTTTCGAAGCTGGTTAGTATCAATGCGGCCCTTGGGCGCGATAACGCTGCTGCCAATTTTGATGACGATACGCATTTCGTGTGCTGTTATTTTACCTAAAGGCTGTTGTCTGCTGGGCTTATCCACCTTGCCCACAGGGTTGAACAGCAGCTAATATTCCATGGTGGGTGTTTAAGGCACCCGGTGAGGCCTTATCCATGAAAAATATCAGAGCAGCGGCTGCTGTGTTGAGTTATCTCGTAATTGTGTGCCTGGCCGGCTATAACCTGCGCGGTCAGTTGTTTGGCAAAAGTATGTCTGCAGCGCTGACTAATTCTATCTCGTCTGCACCGGCGCAAGCTGCGCCAGAGCCTGCTTCGACACCTGGTGCACAAAGTGATTTGAAATCACAGCCCGAGACTACACCCCAGCTAGCAGCACAGGCAGAAAGCTCTCCCAAGGAAAAAGCGGGCTTACCAACCACGCCTTCGCCGGCGGGAAAAACTAAAGATACGCATTCACAGCAATCATCTGTTCCCGTCGCGGGCAACGGCGCGGTGGATGTCGGAGAACGGCTCCCCGATTTCCTTCTTATCGGCTTGAATGGTAATACGTTGAATGAAAGCGCACTGCGCGGGCACAAGACATTATTCATTATCGTCAGCCCGACATGCCCGCACTGCCAAAAAGACCTCAAGCTGCTGCATCAAATCGAAAATGATTACCCTTCCATTGAGCCGGTGTACGCCTCTGTAGCCCAGCGCGATCAGACGATTCCCCTGGCCGATATGACCGGCGAAGGCGACCATCTTTATACAGGTGCGATGGATTTAGCGCGAAGCCTGGGCGTAAGCGGCGTCCCGTTTGTCATGCTGATTGATGAAAAGGGCGTAATACGGTTGATTAAAAAAGGCGAGCTGGATGAACCCACATTCCGCGATATCCTGGGAAAATTCTCCCATGGACAGCCCGTTGCTCAGTTGCCCAAGATAATGCCAAGTGATGCCGCATTGACCGTAACTAACTTTTTCGGAGAGCAAGCATGATGTCATCGAAGCCGCTTTCGACCATGGGCTGGATAATTCTGGTGATTCGCATCCTCTTCGGTGGATTGTTTATCTATACGTCGGTCTGGCACTCGATGCACGCTAAGGAGTTTCTGCAATCGATCAAGGACTATCAGATCATCTCTGGTCCACTGGTCTCCTGGAGTGGTTTTTTGTTTATTGCTCTAGAGGCCGCAATTGGGGTTACTTTGGTTTTTGGATTTTTCGTTCGGCAAATGGCGTTGGTTGCAGCAGCTTTGCTGGCAGCCTTTACCGGCGTCATCGTGAGTGCAATTGTTCGCAAATTAGATATTGCCTGCGGTTGTGGTCTTGGCGATACGCACGTGGGTTGGTTTGACGTGGTCAGAGATGCATTTCTGATCGGGATCGCCTTGCTGATAGCCTGGCGAGACGGGAAGACAAAAGAATCTCAAAGCGAGCAAGTTGCGGAGCTTTCTGCCGCAAAATGATTTCAGAGATGCAGATGCATATTCCCAACACTCAAAAGCACGTTAGCACAGGCACGAGTGGCCCAGGCAGAGCACAGTATTTTGCTGCTTATGTGTTGCTGCTGATATTCAGCAGCATGTTCCTGGTACCGTTGCTCTCTGCCGAAGTTGTGCAGGCAGGTCTGGCGGCCTGCTGTAAAAGGACAGGCAAGCATTTTTGTATCGGACCAAGTGGGCTGAACCCGGGAAATCTGAAATCAACGGATTCTTTTCCCAAAGGGCCGCAAGTTTCTGAACGGTGCCCTTACGCGTTTGCACACGCTCTTACAGGCATCATACCCACCGTTGGTATTGTTGTTGCAACGGCAGCGCATAGCAACAGCCTCAAGACTCCTCCGGCGCAAACTTATACGTATTCCCTTCCCTTTATCACACCCAGGCACGCAGACCAGAAACGCGGCCCACCAAGGCTGTCTGTTAATCTATTCATCTAAACATTTCAATCGAGAAAATTAACCTTGCAGGGAATACAGATTCCCACCTGACTGGTATTTGACCAGTGGAGAAGGGTCATATGCAGATGCAAAATCGAATGGGAAGAATATTCTGGGTTGCTATCACTGCCGCTGCAGTCTTGATGGGTGGCTGCCAGAAATCCGGGAAGCGCTATCACCTGACCGGACAGGTCATCAGCAAGAAAAATGCCACCAATGAAGTCGAGGTCAAGCATGAGGCCATAGCGAACTTCATGCCGGCCATGACCATGACCTATAAAGTTCCTGACTCCGATGCCGTCAAAGGCCTGCAACCCGGCGACACGATAGAAGCCGACGTGGTCGTTCCCACCAGCGGCGATGCATATTGGCTGGATGACGTGGTCATCACCAACGGGCCACAGGGTCCGATCAAAGCCGCTCTGGCGCCGCGTCTGCTTATGCCGGGCGACACCATCCCCGATGTGCCGCTCACCAACCAGGATGGCAAGACCATTCACATCAACCAGCTCAAGGGCAAAGCTGTCTTAGTGACTTTTATCTATACGCGTTGCCCGCAGCCGACATTCTGTCCGCGCATCAGCAGCCAGTTTGCGTTCATTCACGATGAGTTGGCCAAGAACCCTGCGGATTACCAAAAAACTCATCTCCTGAGCATCAGCCTTGATCCCAGCTACGATACCGCGCCTGTACTTAAAAAATACGGCCTCGCTTACATGGATAACAATCCCTCGGGCTTCGATCACTGGGAGTTCGCCGCAACCACGCCAGCAGATCTTGGCAAGCTTGCCCAGGCCTTTGGCCTGGAGTATTTCCAACAGGACAATCAGATCGTGCATACCATGAGCACGGTGCTGCTGGGACCGGATGGAAACGTCGCGAAAGCCTGGGAGGGCAACGAATGGAAGACCACTGACGCTCTGGCTGCATTGCAGGAGGTCGTTCAAAAAAACGCAGACGCCAGGCACTATACGCTGAAAGGCTCGGTCAACGCAGTTGATAAAAACAACCAGGAAATTACGGTCAAACACGCTGCTATTCCCGGATATATGCCCGCCATGACCATGCCTTATAAAGTGAAAGATACCCAACTGCTCGACACCCTCGCACCTGGAGATCAAATTCATGCTGAGCTCACGGTTGAAGGAGACAACTCCTACCTGGAAAAGGTAGTGGTTGACAAGCACACCAAAGGAAATAACTAAGCGGTGATGACGGGCTTGAAACTTACGTTGATTTCGCTGCTGACGGCAGCTCTGTTGTTAAGCGCGGGCTGCTCCCAGAGCGGCGCTACGGCAAGCGACGCGGGCAAAGGCGGCCATGAACTTTATCAACTGCATTGCCAGGAGTGCCACGAAGGCGCCAATCTCAATTTGCGCAAGCAGCCGCCCAAATTGAATGGATTGTTCCATGCAAAGAATTTGCCCAGCGGCGAGGCAGCCACCGATGACCAGGTGCGCAAGACCATTATTGAAGGCCGGGGCATTATGCCGGCATTCGATCAAAAGCTCAGCGATAAGGAAATTGAGGATCTGGTCAAGTACCTGCATACAATTTGAGCGGCAGAACCAATTTACCTCATTACTGCTGGCACCACTTAAGAACTGGACAAAATCGCTTTCACACGATTTAATACCTGCAAGCTGGAAATTTACACTTTTTGTGAGGTAGGCCACGCATGATCCAACTTCAAGCCGCCATAGTTTCAGTGGCCGCGATGCTGCAGCGCATGTGCTATGCGGCCAGCGCTCTATTTCAATCCTTGCAGCCGCTCAAAACCCGCTGGCAGATTTTTTGTGGCCAATTCCAGCACAATTTGACCAAGCCGCCTGATCCGGAATCCATGCGCAACCATCACGTCGCTGGAGTCGCCGTGATTGCACTCGCCCTGGTCTCGTTTATTGAAGAATCGAAAGGCGAGAAGGCCGGCTGGATACGTTACATCTGGCCGAGCCTGATGTTTATCATGGGCATCGCGATTATTGGCTGGGCTGATCCCGGCACCTGGCCCGATGGCCCCAAGCCGCTGGCGCAGGACACTGAAGCCATTCAGCACAAATTTTTCGCCCTCTTTGCCATCTCCCTGGGCGTAATTGAACTGATGCGGCGGATGGGCAAGCTCACCCACAAAGCCTGGGGATACGTTTTTTCCGTCACCATGATCGGCGCCGGAACCTTCCTGCTCTTCCACCAGGGAGAGCATGCACACATCGTCCACCTGCAGCACCTGGCCATGGGATCGGTGGGCGTTGCGGTTGGCCTCGCGCAAGCTGCAAACAGCGGCAAGACTATCCACAACTGGCTGCGGCTACACCTTTACAGCCTGTTCATTCTCGCACTGGGGCTGCTGCTGCTCTTCTACGTGGAGTAATCACACCTCCCGTGGGTGGATGCCTCAAGCTACACCACTGCCCAATCTTTTGCTTTGTATCAGGGCACGAGTTGACTCGTGCCGATAAGTGAGCTAATGGATTGGGCTTTAGCCCCTGCACATGGCAATACCCACGAAATGCCGACGAGAGAGAAATCGCGAGCTCTTCACGCACTTGAGAACTATTTTTGATATCAAAATGGTATCAAAACCTTGGCCTTCAAGAAGATTTCATTCATCATGGAGTGAGGGCGCAGCAGCTTGGTTTTTTGGCTGCGCAGTCCTTAGAAAAAAGCTCTTTGAAAATTCGCACAGGTAGTAACTCAGAACCGATCCGCGGATGATATCTATCCAGTAAACACCGCAGACTACTTAGCAGGTGCCCGCCGCAAAAACGACTTTCCCCAGTAAATATGGGGTGATCATGGCTGTTTCAGGTGGTTCCGACCACTGCTGCAAGTGGGGATAGGATCCTGACTTTTTGGCGCAAAAAGATAGAGACTGAAAATTACTAAAAGGTAAAGACCAAGCGCGCAAGGGGGGTACCCCCGTAGTCTCGGGGCCTCTGGCGGGCAATCTCTGAGAACTGAGAACCGAGAACTGTTTTCACGACCAAGCGCGCAAGGGGGTACCCCTGGTTTCACGTCCTCTGGCGAGCATTCTCTGAGAACCGAGAACTGTTTTCTGAGGGCTGAGGACTAATGACTGAGTACTGCTTCTACTCGATGCCGTAGTCCTTCCACTTCTTATCCACCAGCGCCCTGGTCTTTTCATCCATGAGAATCTCGTCGGGCCACGGACGGTTGAAGCCCTCCGATGGCCACTTACGCGTGGCGTCAATGCCCATCTTGGAGCCGAAGTTGGGCAGGCGCGAGGCATGATCGAGCGAATCCACCGGCCCCAGCGTGAACTGGATATCGCGCTCCGGGTCAATATGGTTCAGCGCTTTCAGGGTCACGTCGGCAATGTCCTGCACGTTCACGTCTTCATCCACCACGATGATGCACTTGGTAAACATGGCCTGTCCCAGCGACCAGATGGCGTTCATCACCTTGCGGGCCTGGCCAGGGTAAGACTTCTTGATGGAGACGATCATCAGGTTGTGAAAAATACCTTCCACGGGCAAGTTCACATCTACAAGTTCAGGAATGGTAACGCGCATGAGCGGCAGAAAGATGCGCTCCACGGCTTTGCCCATCCAGGCATCTTCCATCGGAGGCTTGCCGACAATCGTGGTTGCATAAACAGGATTGCGGCGGTGAGTCATGCAGGTGAGATGAAACACCGGATACTCATCAGCCAGCGAATAAAAACCGGTGTGGTCACCGAACGGGCCTTCTGTGCGCAGCTCATCCAGATTGACGTAGCCCTCAAGAATAATTTCCGCGTTCGCCGGAACCTCCAGGTCGACGGTCTCGCACTTCACCAGCTCCACTGGGCTCTGCCGCAGGAAGCCGGCAATCATGTATTCTTCGACATCGGGCGGAGCGGGGGCGATAGCAGAAAACGTCAGCGCCGGATCGGTCCCTATAGCAACTGCAACTTCCATCTTGCCTGCCGGCCTCGGCCCTTCCGCCAGGACCGAACCGCCCGAGGAGCGCGCCATGATATCCACCGCAGCCGACCGTGTGGCACAGCCGTCCCCGGCTGTGTTTGCCGCCGTTGCCGCACGCATGCGCTCGCGGTAGTGCTCCGCGCCGATCTTTTGCCGCTGCCAGTGCATGCCCGCGGTGCGCTCGTCGCAGATCTGCATACGATACATGCCCACGTTGCGCTTCCCTGTCTTCGGGTCGCGGGTTATCACGCAGGGCAGCGTGATAAAGCGCCCGGCGTCTTTGGGCCAGCATTGCAGAACGGGAAGATCGAGCAGCGAAAATTTGTCTTTTTTGATGACCTCTTTGCACGGACCGGAGCTGACGGTCTTAGGAAAAAACTTGCCCAGATCGGCCAGCATGGGCAGCATCTTGATCTTATCCAGCAGCCCCTGCGGCGACTTAACATCCATGAATTGGTGAATGCGCTCAGCTATGCTGTCGAGAGAGTCGACTTCTAATGCCAAGTTCATGCGCCGCGCCGAGCCGAACTGATTAATCAAAACCTGTGCGCCAGGATGCCCTTTGACGTTTTCAAAGAGCAGCGCCGGCCCACCCGCCGTCATGCCGGGCAAGTTACCACCACGTCCGGCTTTGGATAGACGGTCGGTGATCTCCGTAATCTCTAGAATCGGGTCCACCTCTGTTTTTATGCGTTTGAGTTCGCCGGCGCGTTCGAGGGCGGCGATCCAGTCTCTAAGGTCGTTGTAAGCCAAATGTCTTCTCCGAGTTTGCTACTGCGAGGTTGCGACGATTATAAACACTCTTCAGGCAGAGCACCGCAGCTATTGATTCATTGAGTCATCGAGTCATTGGAGAATTAGGTAATCGGGTAATTGCGTAATTTGGCAATTGAAATTGAACGCTGGATTCGGGGACCATTCCAGATTCACCGTACAGAAATGTGAGGTTTGCACGTCTTTCCAGAATTTGGCTGAGTACTGAGGACTGTGTACTGAGTACTGCTACTGCTGTTGCTGTTCGTATTGGAAGCGATCAAGCGACGTTACAGGCGCAGGTCTTGACTGGATAACCGTTGCAGGGCTCAACTCTTCGGGCAATGGCCTGTCCACGGTAGAAACGGATACGCCAACACTCAATTCGCTGGCTGCCTCGCCTTTATAAACTCCTCGAGTCGGCGGCACGTCGGCGTAGTCACGCCCAATAGCAACCCGAATATGGCGGTCACTGGCGACGAGGTTGTTGGTGGGATCAAAGGCCACCCATCCCAGCGGAGGAAGAAATGCCTCTACCCAGGCATGCGTGGCGCCCTCCGGCGACCGGTCTGGAACTTTTGTGTCGTGGCAGAGATACCCACTGATATACCGGCACGGCATACGAAGCTGGCGCACCAGCGCGATCATGATGTGCGCAAAGTCCTGACACACGCCGCGGCGGCTGCGCAAGGCATCGTCAATCGGCGAGTCAACCTTCGTGCTGTTGGGCACGTAGTCGAAGGCGCGGTAAATCGCCTGGTTCAGCTCCAGCAGAGTTTCGAGCGGTGTTTCGCGGCGTTTCAAGTCAAGCTCACGAGCAAATTCCTCGAGCGTCTCCGTGGAGCAGGCATAACGGCTGGGCAGAAGCATCTCCCAGTAATCGCCTTCGGCGACCTGCGCATCAAAGTCACTCCAGTTGCACGCTTCGGAGGATTGCGGAGCCGGGATCGGCAATACCTCAACCACCGCTTTGGCCGTAATCTTGATCTGCGCCTGGCTTCCAGGAATATCGAAGTGATGCACCGTGTTCCCCAGGAAATCGCGATAGACCATGATGCTGGCGTTGGGATTCACATCGAGATAAAAACTGAGACACCGCTGCTGCCCTTCGCTGCGCGGCTGCATGCGCACTTCCATCACACTTTCGCGCACCGCCGGCTGGTAAGCAAAGTTCGTGATGTGCCGAATGGAGTAGATCATATCGCTGCTCATGAAGCCATCGCCGACTCAACGGGATAGTCGAAATAAATCTGCTGAATGGCAGCGTGTACCTGCCCGCACTGGCTCCGGATACTTTCCAGGTACGCATGCGCGCCGTTGGCCATGATCTCGTCAATCTGGCTGAAGCTCAGCGTTGCCTTCAGCCGGCCGGCAATCCGGACAGGTTGCGCCGCCTTGCGCTGCGTGAGTTCGCTGGTGACCTGCAGCGCAGAGTGCACCATCTCCACGGAAAAGCGTATCGAGTGCGGAAACTCCGAATTTAACAGCAGAAATTCCGCCACACGCAACGGCCTCACCTCAGCGGTGTAAACCTTGCAATACGCCTCGAAGGCCGTGCAGCACTTGAGCAAACCAACCCACTCCAGGTATTCGGCGCTTTCCACAGCCTGGTCCGGCGGATGCGGCAAGTAGCTGAAGTGCGTTCCAATCAGCGAGGCCAGCATGTTGGTGCGCTCCACAAATCGGCCTAGTTGGATGTAATGCCAGCCTTCGCCATGACTCATGGTCGAGTCGGTGATGCCCTCAAAGAGATGGACTCCCTCCTGCACCGAGCGGAAGAATGCCAGTGACAGCAGGTTCCAACCATCCTCCGCGTGGCTGCCGATCACTTTGAGATAAAGACGGTTCAGTTGCTCCCACATCTCTGAGCTACATTGCTCGCGCACATGCCGCAAGTTTTCACGCGCGGAGGCAATGCACGAAACAATGGAAAAAGAGCTTGACCGGCTGAAGGTCAAGGTATGAGGAAGAGTCGCGGCGTCCACTCCGCCAACCAGAGCGGCCGGGACCTGCAGTGCTACCAGCAGCCGCTGCCATCGTTCTGTGACCAGCTCGGTTGACTGGTCAAGCCGCAGTTGCAAATCAACATCAATCAGGCGGGCGGTGTGCTCCGCTCGCTCCAGGTAGCGGCTCATCCAGTAGAGATTGTCAGCAACTCGTGAAAGCATAAATGTGTACCTTTTAACGTTCCCAATTGCGCCGCTTGCGGCGCTCGGTGGGAGCCCCGGCCTTTAGGCCGGGGTAAGGCTCTTAATGTTTTGGGCTTTAGCCCCGGCGTTCTACAAACTAGGACATTTTGTTATGCCCTTGCCCCGCCTTAGAAAATTTTCTAAATCCCCCTATGCTGCCTGTCCCGCGCTGCCTCCTTCACGTAGTACCCAAGTATCTTTGCTGCCCCCGCCCTGGGAGGAGTTCACTACCAAGGATCCACGTCGTAATGCTACTCGTGTAAGGCCACCGGGCACTAAACTCACGCTCTCGCCGTAGAGAATATAAGGCCGCAGATCAATGTGGCGTGCTTCCACGTCGCCATCAATAAAACACGGAGCCTGGCTGAGCGAGAGCGTCGGCTGCGCAATATAGTTGCGCGGCTCGGCCAGAATTTTCTGCCGGAACTCTTCACGCTCCTGAAACGTACTGTGCGGACCGATCAACATGCCGTAACCACCCGATTCGCCCACGGCTTTGATCACCAACTCTTCCATTCGTTCCAGCACATAGCCTCGCTGGGAGTCATCGGTCAGCAGATAGGTTTCAATGTTGGGCAAAATGGCATCCTGCTGCAGGTAGTAACGGATGATCGCCGGCACATACGCATAGATGGCTTTATCGTCGGCCACTCCTGTACCGATGGCGTTGGCCAGGGTAACGTTGCCGGCGCGGTATGCATTGAACAAACCCGGCGTTCCCAGAATGGAATCGGTACGGAAACACAGCGGGTCCATAAAATCGTCGTCTACTCGACGGTAGATAACATCCACTCGCCGTAGCCCAGCCGTGGTCCTCATGTAAACCACATTGTCGTGGACCAGCAGATCACGTCCCTCCACCAGCTCAATTCCCATCTGCTGTGCCAGGAACGTATGCTCAAAATACGCCGAGTTGGAAACGCCTGGCGTCAGCAGCACGGTTGTAGGTTCATTCCGGCTGGAACAGCCCGCGGGCGCCAAGGACCGCAGCGTCGACAGCAACGCCTGGGCGTAATGATCAATAGGGCAAACTCCATAATCACGGAACAGCGCGGGAAACACCCGCTTCAACACTTTACGGTTGGCCAGCATATACGAGACGCCACTTGGAACGCGCAGATTATCTTCCAGCACAGCAAAGCTGCCATCGGGTACGCGTACCAGGTCAGTGCCGCACACGCTTACATAGATATCGCGCGGCACAGCAAGACCGCGCATCTCGCGCCGGAAGTGGCGGCAGCCGTAGATAAGCTCGCGCGGAATGATGCCGTCGGCCAGGATGTGGCCTTCGTGGTAGATGTCCTTGAGAAAAAGATTCAGGGCGGTGATCCGCTGCTTCAGCCCTTGCTCGATTTTTTGCCACTCCTGGCTGGGAATGATGCGCGGCAACAAATCGTTAGGAAAAATCCGCTCGGTTCCTTCTTTCGTGCCGTAAACCGTGAAGGTAATGCCCTGATGCAGAAAAGACAGGTCCGCCGCCTGCTGACTCTTGCGCATATCTTCAGCGGGCAGCTCTAAGAGTGTGCGGTAGAGCGCCTGATAGTGCGGACGCGGCACGCCCGAACTGGTAAACATCTCGTCGTATGCCTTGCCAAACTGATAGTTGGGAAAGGGAAGCTTCAAAGAATACTGCGCGGCTGGGGCCATCGCTTTCATGCGCAAACGCGGGGCATGGTGTGACACACTCCAACCTCCCGGGACCAGTAGGGCGCCGCCAAAACCATTCCGAATTTCATCCGGAGCCGCCCCCTCCCCTGCCGGCGTACGCGGCAGCCCACAAATTAAGGAAATTAAGAAATAAGCTAAAGTGGAGGCCAAGTCCAATTGAAATTATCTATGAGTAGTATGACTTTTTCTGGGGTTCGAAATCTGTCACTTTCAAGTTCGAAATCCGTCGTAGAGACGTAGCTTGCTACGTCTCTGTAGGCGCCAACCAAGATCTTGAGGAAATGGAGCGGGAGACGGGGATCGAACCCGCGACATCCGGCTTGGGAAGCCGACGTTCTACCGCTGAACTACTCCCGCCCACGATAGCAACTTTAGCTTAGCACCAAGGCGCGAGCATTCCAAGTTTCCTGGTGAAACGCCGGGACTCGAATTTTAATTGTTGTGCTGTATCTTATGATCGTTCCGTTTCGATCAACGTTCAAAAACCGCGAACCCCGCGTTTTTCCGCTTCCTTCGGCCAGTCACCTTTCCATTCATAGACCGGCGCCGCTTTGCGCTTATAGTACATGCTCAACTTTGCAACAAACGAGCCTTTGCGCACTCGCTCCGCCCGTTGTTGTGCGCGAATTTGCTGGTGGGCCCGGTAGGCTTCCAGACTGACGTCCTGCGGTTGAATGCTGAGGTCCTGGATCATTTGCTGACGCCATTCGCGATGGGTCTGCCATACCTCGAATGGGGACTTGCCTGGCATCGCTTTCCCCACGGCATGCGGGTTGCGAAGGAACACCGCCGCCGGTTGCGGCTGATTATTGCCCACGCCGAGCGACCAGTCATTGTCGAATACAGTTTGCATCGTACACAGCACCGGCAGGGGAGAGCGTCCGGCAGGAAAAATCTGTGCCAGCTCCGCGTACATCTTCTCCCGTGGATGAACATAAAGACGGCAGAAGGAGGGAATGGAAACCCCTCCTTGCCCGACCAGTGAAAAGTCCTGCGCCTTTTGAAATCCCATCCCTTCAAGCTCAGCGGCGCAGCGGTCGAAGGTTGCGCGGTCGAGTTGCGGGTACTGCTCTGGTCTTGCGTCAGGGAACGTGTAACTTCCCGGCACTGCTGCTACCACAGCCGTACGCATCAGCAGGATGACCGTGATGATTCCTACACCGAAAAAGATGTAAGAGTCGTAAGGCGTGAATGGATGGGGATGAACTATGCGAAAGACCCTGAACCCAATGAAGAGAGCAGCTATCAAAACCGCGGTGGCGGTGGCGGCGAAATTTGAATTTCTGGGCATTCTGCAACTTTGAAGATTTCGCGGTTAGCTTAGCACCAAGGCGAGAACATTTCCAAACCGCGAAGGCTTAAGGTAGTCGGTCAGTCTGGAAGGCCAATCTGGGAGTCGGCCCGTCAATGACCAGAAGCGCGTTTCTTGTTACTAATCCGACGGACGAACCGACAACTTCCGGATTGCCCGTGATCGAGTGTCTATTGGAAGCGGCCGATCACGCTCTCTACCAGATGAAGCGCAGCGGCGGTGGAGCCGTGACAGCGCCCGCCGGGTTGGGCGGCGTTCCGGGACATTGTGTTTCTATCACCCACGTTCCCTTTTCTCGGTCGTCGCATGGAGGAATATGGTCTGTCCGACTGCCAGTCGGCCGATGCGGGTGACCGCACCGTAGATTCCCGCGTTGTTCTGGTTCGCACGAACGACCGCCTTCATCAGTTCTGGAGCAGGACTTGCCGAGTCGGGATCAAGGTTCACCATCGAGCAGCGTTCATCGCGCATCGTGACCGCGATGGCGGGAGCGTCGTCTCCCCAAGGACTGTTCGTGAGACAAGCTTCTAGGGCCGCACGGAGCGGAAAAATCCAACCGATTCATCCGCAATGGCTGTTCTAGAGCTTGCTCACGTAGTTGCTGTTGAGGTTCGCGACCCAGATGTTGGCCCCATCAAAGGCTATTCCAATGGGGGTGACACCGACGGCAAAGGTTCCCAGCACCGTGCCATCACTGGCCCGCAGCTTGCTCACGGTGTTGCTGTTCTGATTCGCGACCCAGATGTTGGTCCCATCAAAGGCCACAGCAACGGGTCCGGTGCCGACAGCAAAGGCGCCCAACAGCGTGCCATCCGAGGCCCGCAGCTTGCTCACGGTGTTGTCTCCCGCGTTCGCGACCCAGATGTTGGTCCCATCAAAGGCCACAGCAACGGGTCCGGTGACGGCGCCAAAGGCCCCCAGCAGCGCGCCATCGCTGGCCCGCAGCTTGCTCACGGTGTTGCTGTTCAAGTTCGCCACCCAGATGTTGGCCCCGTCAAAGGCTACTCCCCGAGGAGCGGTACCGACGGGAAAGGCGCCCAGCACTGCGCCATCGCTGGCCCGCAGCTTGCTTACGGTGTTGCTGTTGAAGTTCGTGACCCAGATGTTGGCCCCATCAAAGGCCACGCCGATGGGTTGGATACCGACGCCAAAGGTACCCAACAGCGCGCCATCACTAGCCCGCAGCTTGCTCACGGTGTTGCTGCCATAGTTCGCCACCCAGATGTTGGCCCCATCAAAGGCCACGCCAGCGGGCAGGGTGCCAACGGCAAAGGTGCCCAGCACGGTACCATCGCTGGCGCGCAGCTTGCTCACGCTGCTACTGCCTTGGTTTGTCACCCAGACGTTGGCCCCGTCAAAGGCCACACCATAGGGGTTGGTGCCGACGGGAAAACTAGCCGTTTGATTGGCCGCATACCACTTCAGCAGTGCAATCTGCTGCCGGTTAATGCCGCCATCTACCAGTTGGCTGCCGCTCAGGTTCGTCAGTCCTGACCCATCGCCGCTGAAGACACCGCTTGGAGAGACCGACGCTACCGCCGTCCCCGCGTTATTTCTCCACTCCTGCAGGTTGGCCGTCTGCGCATTCGCTCCTTGCACCGCCACCCCTACCGTGCCCGCCGCACCGGTTTGGATGACCTGTGTTCCACTAGCGAACGTGTTAGCTGCCGCGAGCCGTGGATAGAGGCTATTGGTAAAGCTTGTATCCAGGCTTAACGTGCCGCTATTGGTGATCGGCCCGCCTGCCAGTCCAGGGCCGGCATTCACGCTGGTGACCGTGCCAGCACCGGGAAAGGTCTGTCCGTTGGCAAAACTGATGATGCCCGTGCTGCCGTTGACCGAAAGACCGCCAATGGCTACGTTCCCGCCGCCCACACTGATGGGCGAGTTGGCTAGGGTATATGTCGGCGAGACGACGGGTATGTTCCCCGGTGTGGCGCTCGTGCGGAAGATGATCTGATAAAGCACCGGCCCGTCGGGCTGCTGCGCCGCGGGTGAGGTGCGCTGCCAGACCAATGCGCGGTGCAAAGCCGCCATTTCAGTCTGGGCCATCGAAGGAATAGTCACACCTAAACATAGGACCGCGATCAAAGCGGAACGAGAAAGTACCATTAGCCTGGTCTCCATGAAGTATATGTTCTGCTAAAGCTTGCTCACGGTGTTGCTGACGTAGTTCGCCACCCAGATATTGGCCCCGTCAAAGGCCACGCCAAGAGGGCCGCTGCCAACAGGAAAGTTGCCCAGCACCGCGCCATCGCTGGCCCGCAGCTTGCTTACGTTATTGCTGCTCTGGTTTGTTACCCAGATATTGGCCCCGTCAAAGGCCACGCCAAAGGGGTTGGTGCCAACGGCAAAGGTGCCCAGCAGCGTGCCATCGGAAGCCCGCAGCTTGCTCACGGTGTTGCTGACGTAGTTCGCCACCCAGATGTTGGCCCCGTCAAAGGCCACGCCAGTGGGGTTGGCGCCAACGGCAAAGTTGCCCAGCGGCGTGCCATCGGAAGCCCGCAGCTTGCTCACGGTGTTGCTGCCGTAGTTCGCCACCCAGATGTTGGCCCCGTCAAAGGCCACGCCAATGGGGGTGGTGCCGACGGCAAAGGTACCCAGCAGCGTGCCATCCGAGGCCCGCAGCTTGCTTACAGTGTTGCTGACATCGTTCGCCACCCAGATGTTGGCCCCGTCAAAGGCTGCTCCACGGGGGGCGCCGACGACGGCAAAGGTGCCCAGCAGCGTGCCATCGGAAGCCCGCAGCTTGCTCACGGTGTTGCTGCTGAAGTTCGTGACCCAGATGTTGGCCCCGTCAAAGGTCACGCTAGTGGGGTTGGCGCCAACGGCGAAGGTACCCAGCAGCGTGCCATCCGAGGCCTGCAGCTTGCTCACGGTGTTGCTGCTGTTGTTTGTCACCCAGATGCTGGCCCCGTCAAAGGCCACGCCAAAAGTGTTGCCGCCGATGGCAAAGCTGGTCGTTGGATTGGGCGCATACCACTTCAGCAACGCGATCTGATTAATGCCGCCATCGATGAATTGGCTCCCGCTCAGGTTCGTCAGTCCTGACCCATCGCCGCTGAAGAGACCGCTTGGAGAAACCGACGCTACCGCCGTCCCCGCGTTATTTCTCCACTCCTGCAGGTTGGCCGTCTGTGCGTTTGCTCCTTGCACCGCCAGCCCTACCGTGCCTGCGGCCCCGGTTTGGATTGCCTGGGTCCCGGTAGCAAACGTGTTGGCGGTTGCCAGTTGCGGATAGAGGTTGTTGGTAAAGGCCGTGTCCAGGCTTAAAGCGCCACTGCCGGTGATGGGCCCGCCCGCGAGTCCTGAGCCAGCACTCACACTGGTGACCGTGCCAGCACTGGGAAAGGTCTGTCCGTTGGCAAAACTGATGATGCCCGTGCTGCCGTTGACCGAAAGACCGCCAATGGCTACGTTCCCGCCACCCACGCTGATCGGTGAGTTGGCCAGGGTGTACGTCGGCGAGATGACGGGTATGTTCCCCGGTCTGGCGCTCGTGCGGAAGATGATTTGGTAAAGTACGGGCCCGTCGGGCTGCTGCGCCGTGGGTGCGGTGCGCTGCCAGACCAATCCGCGGTGCAAAGCAGCTATTTCAGTCTGGGCCATCGAAGGAATTGTCACACCTAAACACAGAACCGCGATCAGAGCGGAACGAGAAAGTACCATTAGCCTGGGTCTCCATGAAGCATATGTTCTGCCGGGTGGGGATAGTGCCGCTGGACAATCAACAGCGGCGCGACTCGCACGGCCGTCCCACGAGGTACGACGATCGTACAACAATTGGTCGTCGGACGTAAGATCGGGCTGCCTTCGGACGTGAGCAGAGTGATGTCGAAGGGCTTCATGCCGCGATCTTACGGACTAAAAGTGGTATCCACAAGATCTGCTTTTCCAAACTGACCCCAGGCTTGGTCACCGTTTTACCAGCGTCATCGACCATCCCTGCGGATTCAACGGAATTGTGAGACTCGATCCCTTCGGCAAGTCAGAAAACTGGCGCGCATATATGCCAAATTGCAGATCGGCGAAACCTGGATAGCGCCATTCGCGTACGATACCTACACTCATCAGCAACAGGGCAGCCACCGCTATGAACCTGACGGCGCGTGGGTTGTGATTGCCGGCCATCCACACCAGCGCGGAGACGAAAGCCAGCATAGGCAAAAGCCAATAACGCACACCCCAGGCGCTGAGCAGTTCCAGCCACTGGGGCGCATGGGCCATCGGATGCAGCAGAGCAGCAGTCAGGACCAGACTCGCAAAGACAATGAAGAGCTTCAGCTCCCATCGTGCCCTCAACAATGCATAGATGAGAACCGCGATGCCGGCAATTGCAATAAGCACCGTGTAAATAATGTAAGAGTGGCGATACGGCAAGTTGTTCTTGCCAATCAGCGCCGCCAAAAACACCTGCGACGAAAGTATCTTGGCAAACAAAATCGGGTTCGCTCCCAGGCTTCCCTGCATGCGAGCGGCACTGCCAGTGCGCAGAAAAGCGCTGACCTGCAATAACGCACCGGCTGCGAGTGTAAGCAACAGAGTGAGCGTCCATTTCGTGCGGCGCCTCCATCCCCATGCGATTCCGGCTACCGGCAAAAGCATAATGGCAAACGGCCCAGTCAACGCACTCAAAACCATCATCACAAAATCAAAGCAGCGCCACCCGAGTGACCTGGCGGGTTCAGCCAAAACCACCAGGCACGCCAGCAGCGCCAGGTGCCACTGCGCGTTGGTAACGTTGGCATTGACCTCAAAGCTGTTGGGCAGGGCCAGATACAAGAAACCCAGCAGCAACCGGCTGCGCAGCGATGCCAGCGATGCAAAACGAGAGGAAAGAAAAAAACTGACCGGCAACACCTGAAAAAGAATGGCTACCAGATTGAACAGCAACGGCGCCGCGGCGAGTGGAAGCAATTGCGCCAATGCCGCCGTGAGTCTTGGGAGAGTACAAAAATAACCAGTCTCAGGCTGGAACAACACCCTCCACCAACCCAGGTTGTGTGCCTGAGCGAACCAAAGTAACCCATCCTCCGCCCAGAATTGCGGGTTGGTTACTGCATCAGGCCGGCGCGAGATCACCACCAGCACAGCAAGCACGAACACGAGCACATGGAACCAGAACGCTGGGCTTCTTGTGTTCGATTCCTTTGTGGGTTCCATCTCTCGTCTCAAGCTTGCTTCCGCAGCATCAGGCGCGTGTGCTGGGTGTTCCGTCCTGGCTTCTTTTGCTAGGGCGGGTTTTTTGTGATCGCTACAGTCAAGAAGTGCCAGTCTACACGAGAACCAACTTCCTCTGCGTTCCTCCCGTCCTCTGCCCTGAAAATAGAGTAGGTCCGTGAGGTAAGAAGACTTCGCTCACGCCATAACTTGTGTGGCACAGCCGTCCTCGGCTGTGTCTTGTTCTTTCAGAGGGGCACAGCTCGGTAGGTCAGGGTTTTGACGTAAATCGTACTAACGTGGTCCCGTTGTGGTATCAAAATATTCATTTCTGAACGAATCCCGATTACCATCATTCATGAAAGTGTGTCTTGCATCCAGGATGCGGGGAACCCTGTTCCCTTCCGTTCTTTGAAAACTTATGATCTGATCCGGGCGTGACCGCCGTATGCGCTCTGAAGGCATTTCGTCCACCGGGTATTAATCATTGGGTTAACCTATTGAGGTTCGCAGACCCTACTTACCCCTACCTCGGTCCTTTTTGGAGGTATTGAAGAATAAGGACTTCTGACTCTTACCCCAAGCGTGCAAGAGGGTGGGGGGCATTTACTGAAATATAACCTCGCCTCTGCTGGGAGCCCTTCTCTGAGAACTGGGTACTGTCTTTGGCAAGTGCCCTGATGTACCCTCAATTGCGTGCTCTTCCCTGAATTCTTGCAGCGGCCTAGTGTCACTGTCGCATTTTGCCTGCTGCTATGCCCGCTTCCAGTGCAAGCTCAAAAAAACGGCTCTGAGCAAAGCGCCCGAAAGGCCCGGAAGACCACTACCACGCCTCTACAGCAGGCGCTACGCAGCAGTATGACCGGAAAACCGGGCGCTGCCGTGGTGGTGGAAGTCGAATCGGGAAAAATCATCGCGCAGCAGGGGATGGAAACCGCAGCGCGGCGGCTGGCAACACCTGGCTCCACGGTTAAGCCCTTTGTATTGATGGCATTGCTCAAGTCACAAAAGTTCAACAGCAATGAGGCTTTCTTTTGCCATCGCACTCTGCGGATCGCAGGCAAGCGCATGGATTGCACTCACCCCGATATCGCTGCTCCGCTGCATGCTGAAGAGGCGCTGGCTTACTCATGTAATTCATATTTCGCCACCATGGCCGAGCGCATTAGCGCTGATGATCTGGTTTCGACGTTCCAGCGCGTAGGATTTGATTCCCCAACCGGTTGGTCGCAGAACGAAGCCTCCGGAGTGGTAAAGAAGACGCAAACGCTGGAGCAGCGGCAGCTTCAGGCACTGGGGGAAGAGGGCGTTGAGATTACTCCGCTGGAGTTGCTGGCTGCTTATCGCAATCTTGCCCTGCAACACCGTCGGGAAGGTAAAAACCCCGGCGATAAAACCCTCGGTGATAGAACCAAAGACAAAAACGGAGACAAGAACAACGAAGACACAAACGACGCCCAAACCTGGGACGTGATCTATCGCGGGCTGCAGGATTCCACCGCCTACGGTATGGCGCACGGCGCCGCCCCTGATGGATATAAAGTTGCCGGCAAGACCGGCACAGCCAACTCCGCCTCATCTGCTTTGACGCATGGATGGTTTGCCGGTTACGCGCCCGCAGAAAAACCCGAGATCGCTTTAGTGGTTTACCTGGAGCATGGCCGCGGCGCTGATGCCGCCGCCATTGCGCGCGCCATTTTCACCGCATATAGCCAGATGAAAGGCGCGCATTAATTGATGACCGGTGTGGTTTCGAAATTCCGCAGCTCGCTCTTCACGTGCCTGCTCTTGCTTCTCACATGCGCGCGCATCAATGCGCAGGCTCCAGATATACGAGTTCGCATCTACTCGCTCCAATCCGTCAAACAACTTACGCTTTTATCTCTGGAAAACATCTCCTGGAAAACATGCGTAACCTGTCGCGCACGGTCATTGGCCACTCCGCTGACAGTGCAGGCAACCGGAAATCAGTTGCAATATGGGAATTCAAAATCAAATAAGCTTTATCTAACCGGCAAATACCGCATACAAATTGCCGGAGAGCATGCGCTCGAGAGCCATTATCCCCTGGAAATTTCGGTAAAAGACAATGTTCTCGTTCTGATCCTAAGCATGCCCATGGAAGACTACGTCGCTGCAGTCCTGGCGGGAGAGAGCGGCAACTTCCAGTCGGAGGAAGCCCTCAAGGCCATGGCCGTTGTGGCACGAACCTACGCAGCGCGCTTCCGCGGACGCCATAAGACTGAGAACTTTGATTTTTGCGATACCACCCACTGCCAGGACCTGCATCTGAGCGCCGTCACCGACCGCCAGCGTGCCGCTGCGGAAGCTACCGAGGCTGAGTTGCTGTGGGTTCAAGGATCGCCAGCAGCAACCTATTACCACCAGAATTGCGGTGGTACCGCGGCGGCAGCCAGCGAGGTATGGTCGGATGTAAAAGCGAATTACCTGCAGGTCCACACTGACCCATATTGCGTGCGCAGTGAGCACGCACGCTGGGAGTCGCGCATCAGCAAGGCCGATTTGCAGTCTGCTCTGTTGAAGGCTGGTGTGCAGCTTCCCACTGGTTGGCAATCATTGCAGGTGGAATCGCGCAGCCGCAGCGGGCGCGTGCAGCTTCTGGATATTACTGGGAAAGATGGAAAGCCGGCGATGAAACTTTCCGCTTCTACGCTGCGCTTTGCAGCGGGGCGCACGCTGGGATGGAACCAAATTAAAAGTGATTTCTATGAATTAAGAATTAGTGGCGATGAAGTTCTCTTCTCCGGTCGCGGCTCCGGACACGGTGTCGGATTGTGCCAGGAAGGCGCAGACGCCATGGGAAAGCTGGGCAAGAATTATCACGAGATTCTCGCCTTTTATTTTCCCGGTGCAGTGCTCGGGATTTCCGCGCAGGGCGTCGACTGGCATCTACTGCACAGCGAACAACTCGATTTGCTTACAACCGACGCAAATCCCGATCCTAGGCTTCTCAATGCTGCTGAAAGCACACTTCGTAAGGCACAAATAATAAGCGGATTGCAGCTTACATCTCATCCATTACTTAAGATTTATTCTACTCTGGCGATTTACCGCGATTCCACCGGCGAGCCTGGCTGGGTGGCGGCCAGCACGCGCGGAAATACGATTCGTTTGCAGCCTTGGGAATTGCTGCAGCAAAAAGGAGTACTTGATTCCACATTGCGCCACGAATTCCTGCATATGTTGGTTGAAGGCAATACCCATGTTTCCCTGCCGCTGTGGTTTCGCGAAGGATTAGTTCTGTATCTTGCCCAGAGCACAGACCAGAACAAAGACCAGGGCAACGAGACCAAGCAACATCCCACGCTTTCACCCCAGCAGATGGAAGCTGCCTTACGCAATCCCCAAAGCCAGCAGCAGATGCGGCAGGTTTATGCCTCGGCAAGAATAACGGTGGCAACTCTTGTTGCCCGTTGGGGCAAAGCTGAAGTCATGCAATGGTTAAGCCGGGGCATTCCCGCTGGGGCCCTCGCTTCCCTTTCCGCTGCCCAGGCGGCCCAACACTGATGTAAGGACGAGCCAGGCGGTGATGGTCAATGCGAAAGCAAACCCAAAACGCACAACCAAGCTAAGGTGGTCGAGCCAGAGCGACGCAGGAATCGGGGCCTTGGTTGTAATCAGGTTAGGAAGATAGATTCCGAGTAGCGCGAGAATGCAGAACCATAGCCAGTAGGAAAACTTTCCCACTGTTCGTTTCCAGGCTTTGAAGCTCGATCCCAGAAATGAGAAACCATGGTTGGCAAATTGCACTGCAAACGGCAGTAACAGTCCGGGAATGAGCACATACAAGAGAAAATTCACAGACCAGCCCACAACCCCATCAATTGCATTGAGGCTGATCATCCGCCGCAGGAACGCCGGCATAGAGCTGCGCAGCCACGAATCAAAAGCATCTGTATTTCCCAGTTTGGAAGCGTTACAGATAATGATCGCAAAGATGATCGTCCATGCTGCAAACGCCAGCAGATGCCGCCGGCCACTCTTGAATCCGGCAGAAAGCGAAGTGCCTCCTCCGCCGTGCACATCGAGAAAGTAGGCGAGCGTGCCGCCATGCAGCCACAGAGCAGTGACCACTAACAGTAGAGCCACAATCGCCGCAAAGATAAGTTGCCATACGCTGGCATCGCCGATTTTCAACCACAAAACAGACGCCACCACGATAACGGCGTTGAGGACGAAGTGCAGCAGCCAAAGCCGCTTGTTCTTCCACACCGCTTTGAATGCATCACTGAAGACGCCGATAAACTGGAACGCCATTACTTCACCTCCACTTGGGTGGTGTCTGTCGTTGAAATGATGGAAGGCTGATACATAGGCTGCACCAGCGCCGGGCTGACGCGGAACTTACCAGGGTTCACGACCTTCAGCAGATAGAAGTAATCGTGCCGGCCGCTGAAGTAGGTCTGGAAGAACGCTGCGCGGTCGTCGTGGAACTCACGCCGCGAGAACCAGTATTCCCACCAGCCGGGCTTATCCTGAACATCATACAAGTCGTCGCGCTCAATGAATTCCGTCCCCGCCGGTATGGGATCTTCAATCAGCAGGTAGCGCCAGTCGCTGCCGCCGATGTTGAGTTTGACCGCAATCACATCACCCGGCTGCACCGTGCCTGTCAACGGATCGAGTTTGTACACGATCTTGTCCTCTTTCTTCTGCGGAGTGAGGCGGAAGTAATCGCGGGTGATGCTGAGCGCAATGCGATTGTTCTGGATATCTTTCTTCTCCGTCGAGTAATACTCGCCGCGCGCCGACCAGTAGAGCCTTCCCTGCCCGCTCTTGCTGATATGAATTTTGTTTGCACCCGCTGCCAGTTGATCGAAGTTGATATGGACAGCCGGCACTATACCTGAAGTCGTATCGGCCGCCGTGAACTTGCGCGTCAGCACCTGCTTGTCATTGACGGAAACTTGCACGGTGAAGTCAGCGTTCAGCTCGTGGCTGGCTTTCAGGTAATCGGCGAGTCCATAGACCACCATGGCGGTTTGTTTCGTGCTAAACCAGAAATATCCGTCATCGCGGTGCGTGGCCAGCCAGAAAGCAGCTTTGGGAAGCAGCGGGCTTTGCGGCTTCACCAAGCTCAGCAGCTTGACGGCATAGGCTGTGGTTTCCGGTGAATCATCAATTTCATACTCCATCAGGTAGTCGAAGGAGTTCTCCCACCACGCTTCCACGTCGCTGCTCTTGGCCTGCTTTTCCAGGTCTTCGGCAACGTCTTTGGCGCGCGCATCACCGGCAATTTGCAGCGTCAATCCGGTAATCGCCAGGCCTTGGGCTGATGCTTTGCCTCTGCTGTCCCAGATGGTATTCAACAGATCAGCGTCTTTGCTGCCGCTCTGGGTGAGAGCGTAAGCAACGTAGGCGCGCAGGTCAGTGCGCATGTTGGGATATTTCTTGAGCGAACCCTTCAGCCACTCCTGGCCGCGCGATATGACTCCTTCTTTCACGTCATAGCCGGCAGCCTGCGCCTGGCTGAGACCAGAGACCACGTACGCCGTCATGAACACGGCACTTTCGTCGTCCTTCCACCATCCCCAGCCGCCGTCGTCGTGTTGAAAGTCATAAAGGCGATCCATGCCGGCGCGGATCTTCTGCTGTAATTCACCCTGATTGATGGTTGACTTGAGTCCGAGATCTTGCGAAGCCTTGGCCACAACAATGTTGGGCAGGAAGCTGGACATGGTCTGCTCGGTGCAACCGTACGGATACGCCGTCAGATAGTCGAGCGCACCAAAGATGGTTCCCGCGACTGACGGTGTAACGCTCAGGTCGAGCGAGTGCGAGGAAAGCTCCGTACCCGCTGGGAAGTTGATGGTGACATCCTGCTGGCCCGAAGCACTGACGACCGATCCGGATTTGGCATCTGCCATCTTCACGCCAAAGGGCACAACTGGCAGATCGAGCTGCATGGCATCAGACTCTTCGTTGGTCAGCGCCTTGGTGATTAGCGTGGCCTGGCGGACGTTCTGAGCTTTAACGCGCCAATCAACTTTGGCCTCGCCTTTGCTCGGGACTGTGACCTCTGTGGTCGCACCCTGCAAGACATCGAGTCCAGTTACATCCAGCGAGACATGCACGGTCTTGGTGTCTTCCAGATAATTATGGACAATCGCCGACACCACAACCTCATCACCCTGGCGGAAGAAACGGGGCACAGCGAGGCGTACCATCAGGTTCTTGCGTACAATCACGCGCTGCACCGCGCTGCCCACTTTGGTTTCGCTGGTGACGCCGCGTACCGTGGCCCTCCATGTGGTGAGCGAGTCGGGGAATGCCACGTTTGTCTGGGCATGACCGCTGGCGTCGGTCTTCACCTCGGCAACCCAAAGTGCCGTATCGGGAAACGCCTTGCGGATTTTGGGTTGCACCAGCGTCTCATTGGCCGGCTTCAACTGCGCCAGCGAGCGATATGCGCGACCGAGCCCGGCAATCGGCATCTCTCTCTTGCCTGCCTCGCCGTGGAAATAGAAGCCTAAGGAAGATTCAGTTTGCACCTCGGTCCAGCGGCTACCGTAGAAAGCATTCACAATGTCAGAGGTATCAGGACGAATCGCGTAAATCGCTTCATCCACCACTCCGACACTAAACTCACCGGCAACCGGATTGCCTTTTGAATCTTTGACGGTAATGGAGTAACTGGCGTTTTCGCCCGGCTGAAATTGCGGCTTGGACGGCTGAATCTGAATATCCAGCTTCTGTTGGACCGCGGGCACTTTCACATTCTTGCTGGCCTGATAGAGCTGATCGTCGCGCACAAAAACTGCGCCTACAAAAATATTGGGCTGGCAGTCAGCCGTAATTGGAATCTCGACATTTACCGTGGGCCCGTGGGCCGTCACAATCTGGTGCGACTGAATGCTGTGGCCTTCTGTCGTGATGAGAATGTGCGCGTCGGCAACGCCGGTCATCAGCATGAGCTTGGCGGTATCACCCACGCTGTAAGATTTTTTGTCGGGAATAATTTTGATCTGGCGTGTCTCGCCGCCATACCAGTCGCTGCCTTGGCCTTCAATCCAAACCCAGGTTTCGCCGCTCACTTCGCGGTTTTCCGGCGTCTTGGCCGTGACCCGAACGGCGAAGTCGCCCGCACTGGCGATCTTGAAGCTGACGCTGGCCAGCCCATTGACATCGGTCTGGCTGTCGTTTGACTGGATCGGTTTATATTTGTGTTCTTCAGCACGCCAGTCGTATTTAGAAATTTCAACGTGCACCGGTGTCTGCACCGGCTTGCCGTTGTAGTCGCGGGCCTGTACGTTGAATTGCGCCCTATCGCCCAGGCGATAGAAGTAACTCTGCGCGCTGACACCCACCTGGAAGCTGCCATAAGGAACCAATACATAGCTGAACCCTGAAATCTCGCGGTTGCTGGCATCCATAACGCGGGCTTCAATGCGATAGCGCACATCGTTCTTACGCTTTGTAACCTTGGTGGGAATGGTGATCTTCAACTGGCCGTTAGCATCAAGCTGTCCTGTTTCCTCTGAAGCCTGTTCTCCTGCGTAATAGTCGCCTTGATCTCCTCCACCTTCTTCTCCGCCACCTTCATCGGCTTGCGGCATACCTTCTTCATCCTGGTCGAAGTAAGGCGACCAGTAATCGGAGACATGTACGACATAGGTCACTTTGGCGTTGGCGACGGGTTCTCCAAAGTAGTAGCGGGAGTCAATGGTTGCGTTGATCGGATCGCCTTGCAATACCAGCGGCTTTTCTGGATTCACCTTCACCTGGTATTCAGGTTTTTTGTACTCCTCCACGTCGAATGAGCCGTTGGCTCCGCCCTCGTTGGTGGGAGGAGAAATAGAAATGGAGTAATACCCCAACGCTGCGCCGGGAGAAATATCGAAATCGGCATGCACGGTGCCCATGGGTGAAAGCGTGAGGCTTTTCTGGAACACGGTCTTACTGGTGGGGTCAGTCACCGTGACCTGCACAGGCGTGCCTGCCGGGACCTTGTATCTGTCACCGGTGAGATTGCGCAAAATTCCCTTGAGATGAACCGTGTGTCCAGGACGATATACCGGACGGTCGGTGTAAACGAACCCGGTCCAGTCGCGGCCGGTATTGCTGCTCATGTTGAGCGAATAGGGCGCAACAATAGCGACATCATTGCCGTTCTGCGCCAGGATCCATGTATTTTCCAGCTTGGGGTCCTGGATCGTGCTTTCGGCCAGGCCGTTGCTGTCACTCTTAAGTTGAACAACTTCCTTTTTGCTGCCCCACAGCACAATGGAAGCATCTGGAACGGGCACGCCGCTGCGGCGATTCACTGTGTAGGCCAGTAACTGGCCGGGCGCGGTCTTGGTGACTAGGCCCAGTTCACTGACCACGAGGACGGTATAGGCGCGCAAAGTGCCGTCCGTGGCTTCAACGATGTATACCCCTGCTTTGAGGTTATCCACCGGAACTTCGCTGGTCTCGGAAATTTCACCGGAAGTTGCTTCCTGGCTCCAGCGTGCAACCAGTTGCTTGGAGTTGAGCAGCGGAACCATGGCAAACACGGTCGCGGTGCTGAGCTTGCTGCGCGAAGCCTCGGCCTGCGCCTCACGAATCTTGGTGCGCGATTCTTCCGAGTACTGGCTGCGCATGAAATTGCGGACGCGGTACCACAGCGAGCTTTTCCAGTCATGAAAGCTTTCGATCCACGTCTTCTCTTCCACTGGCCCTTCGGAGGTGACGTGGCCGAAGCTGTGGACGTCATCGAGTTTCTCGAAGAACGCCGCTGGGTCGTTGACTCGATAGAGGCGAAACTCCAGTGCGTTCACTCCGTTGGCGTAGACGCGAATCTTGGCTTTTTCATTCGGAAGATACGTCCGGTCGCTGCTGACAGAGAAATACGCTCCCGGCTCTTTGGCAGACGCTCCTAAGAAGCTGGTCAACAGAAGCCAAACTTGAAGCCACGGACGGCACTTTGCGCGCCTATACCGTCCTCGTGGTCAGTGAACTGGGCCTAGTCACCAAGAC
>Ga0207130_1064_pt1 | contig 36532 bp, 39 predicted proteins | sample Alteio_BWMinHeat_16_FD_153545 | JGI IMG/M metagenome (GOLD analysis project Ga0207130, IMG submission 153545) | Enriched cells from forest soil in Barre Woods Harvard Forest LTER site, Petersham, Massachusetts, United States -... | ecosystem: Environmental > Terrestrial > Soil > Temperate forest >... | reverse complement strand
CTCTTGCGCCTGTGCTGGCTTACGGCTCGGAGGCGCAAAGTTTTCCTGGTCCAGCAGCGGCATGATGGCTGAGATGCCTGCCGTCAGGCCGCCATAGAAATCGCCCTTGGAAAAATACGGTGCGATGATTTCCTGCAGCACGCGCTTGGACTGGGCGTCGGTCAGGGTGCCCTGGACGCCGCGTCCGGTGAGTATCATCATGCGCCGCAAAGCCTTGGGATTATCCTTGGCCACCAGCAGGATGACGCCATCGTCGATACTCTTGCGGCCAAGCTTCCAGGCGTCGGCGACGCGCACCGCATAGTCTTCTATGCCTTCCGGCTCGGTCTTGCTGAGCAACAGGATGGCAATCTGGCTACCGGTGCGGGTTTCGTATTCGCTCAGGGTATTGTCGAGCGTGGCGCGTTGGTCCGGCTGCAGCATGCCGACCAGGTCGGTGACATGCGACTGCAGCGGCGGCACCGCTACCTGCGTCGCCATGGTCTGCGCGGCTGCAGGCAGCGCCAGCATTGCCAGCAGGCTCAGCAGCGCCAGCCATGCCGCCGGTGCGCGGATTACGCTACGCGACATTATTTTTTGCCGCCGAAATCGACATCGGGCGAAGTCGAAATCGCTTTTTCGTTATCCACCGTGAAAGATGGCTTGACCTTGTAGCTCATCGCCATCGCCGTCAGGTTGGTCGGGAAGCTGCGCGCCAGCACGTTGTAATCCTGCACGGCGACGATGTAGCGGTTGCGCGCTACCTTGATGCGGTTCTCGATGCCTTCCAGCTGTGATTGGGCATCGCGGTACAGGCCGTCGGCCTTCAGCTGCGGATAATTTTCAGAGACTGCCATCAAGCGCGACAAGGCCGACGACAGCTGGCCCTGTACTTGCTGGAATTTCTCGAACGCGGCCGGATCGTTCAGCACTTCCGGCGTGATCTGGAAGCTGGTCGCCGCGGAGCGGGCTTTGGTCACGGCCTCAAAGGTGGCTTCTTCATGGGTGGCATAGGCTTTCACGATCTGTGCGATCTTCGGCACCAGGTCGGCGCGGCCCTGATACTGGTTGACGACTTCGCCCCAGGCGGCTTTCACGGCTTCATCCTTGGTTTGGAAATCGTTATAGCCGCAAGCGCTGAGGAGGGAGGCGAAGACGGCAATTGCCAGCCATTTGAAGAAAGTTTTCATTGGAAATCCCTGATAAAAGAAACAATGGAATGCACGTTAGCAAACTATCGCAGGCTGCTCAAGTGTTAAATAGCGGAGAAAGACGGCAATTTGCTTGCATATCGGCTTGTTTGCCAGTTAATCCCGGGGTTTTTGGATTTACAATGCGGGGTTAGCATTATTGAGGCCTGATCGTGACTTTTATAGAAAAACTATCCGCCGCCTGGCGCACCAACAATTCCTTGCTGTGCGTAGGCCTGGACCCCGATATTGCCAAATTCCCCGCACATTTGCAGCATCAGCCGGACGCGATCTACACTTTCTGCAAGGAAATTATAGACGCTACCGCCGCTACCGCCTGCGCTTTCAAGCCGCAAATCGCCTATTTCTCGGCCATGCGCGCCGAAGACCAGCTGGAAGCGATCTGCGCCTACCTGCGTGAAAACCATCCCGATATCCCGATCGTGATGGACGCCAAGCGCGGCGACATCGGCGCTACCGCAGAGCAATATGCGCGTGAAGCCTTCGAGCGCTACGGCGCCGATGCGGTGACTGTCAGTCCGTACATGGGCTTCGATTCGGTCGCGCCCTACCTGGAATGGAAAGACCGCGGCGCCATCGTGCTGTGCCGCACTTCCAACGCCGGCGGTTCCGACCTGCAGTTCCTGACGGTGGACGGCGTGCCGCTGTACCAGCACGTTGCCCGCCTGGTGGCGGAGAAGTGGAACACCAACGGCCAGTGCGGCCTAGTGGTGGGAGCGACCTTCCCGCAGGAGCTGGCGCAGGTGCGCAGCATCATCGGCGACATGCCGCTGCTGGTGCCGGGCGTCGGCGCTCAGGGCGGCGATATCCAGGCGACCGTGCATGCCGGCAAGACGGCGAACGGCATGGGCATGATGATCAATTCATCGCGCGCCATCCTGTACGCCAAGCCAGACCTGGCGGCGGGCGAGGATTTCGCGCAGGCAGCCAAGCGCGTAGCGCTGGAAACCCGCGACGCCATCAATCAGTATCGCGCCTGAGGCGCCTTGGAATTATTTCAGGAAGCGCAGCAAGCCCTGCAGTGCATGGATCACGGTCTGTTCACGCACTGCGCGGCGATCGCCCGCAAACACCAGCCGTTCGGTGTGGGTGTGATGACCCACTGACCAGCCGAAGCAGACCGTGCCGACCGGCTTGCCCGGAACCGCGCCGCCGGGGCCGGCGATGCCGGTGGTGGAGACAGTGACATCGGCATTGCTGTTGGCCAGCGCGCCTTCAGCCATGGCGGCGGCGATTTCCTCGCTCACCGTGCCGTGCTGGGCGATCTCGGCTTCCGGGATATCCAGCAGTTCTGTCTTGGAGGCGTTCGAGTAGGTCACGAAGCCGCAATCAAACCATTCCGAAGAACCGGCGATTTCCGTGATCGCCTGCGACACGCCGCCGCCGGTACAGGATTCCGCGGTGGACAGGAACCAGCCCTTGGCTTGCAGGGCGCGGCCGACTTGTGCTGCCAGATCAATGATTTGTTCGGTGCTGTCTTCGAGTGCGGTGTTCATGTTGCAACTCCTGTATTCTGCCTGGTCGGTGCTCACATACTGCCACTTGTTGCAGGCAGATGCAATCCGTCCGGAGCATGCCGCCCACTTAAATCCGGCGCTAGATCAGGTGCTAAATCAAACGCTAAATCAAACGCCATACCGCCAGCAACAGCAGGGTGTAGAAGGCTGCCACGATGTCATCCCACATGACGCCGAAGCCGCCCTTGAAATGTCGGTCGAAATAGGCGATCGGCGGCGGCTTGACCATGTCGAAAAAACGGAACACGACGAAGGCGCCGAACTGCGCCGACAGGCTGGCCGGCGTCACCAGCACCAGCACCAGCCAGAACGCGATGATCTCGTCCCACACCATGCTGCCGTGATCCGGCGCATGCAGATGGCGGCCGGTGGTCTGGCAAGTCCAGACGCCGACAACGAAGCCGGCGGCGACAATCACCAGCCAGTTGAGCGGCGTGAAAATTTCCGGCCAGCGCGTGGTCATCACCACATACGAGAGCCAGGCAAACAAGGTGCCGAAGGTGCCGGGCATGACGGGCGACAGTCCGCTGCCGAAACCTTGGGCGATGAAGTGGGCGGGATGCGACAACATGAAACGCGGGCCTGGCCGGATCGGTTGCTGTGAAGGGTTGCTGTCCGCTGTTGTCATGTGGTCTGAAAGTGGTCGAAAGAGCTGAGTTGCAGGTTGAGTGGCGCCAGGCTGGCGTCTTGCAGGCGCAGGCCCGGGGCGGCATCGATGCAGCCGATGCGCGTCACCGCAGTGGCGCTGGCCTGGGCCGCGGCCAGTACGGCATCGCGCTGGCTGGCGGCGGCGGTAAAGCACAGTTCATAATCGTCGCCGCCGGCCAGCGTGAAATGGCGGCGGATGGTTTGCGCCTGCTGGTTCAGTATGGGACCGGCCGGCAGGCTGTCGACCGCCAGGGTGGCGCCGACGCCGGAGCGCTTGAGGATGTGTCCGAGATCGCCGGCCAGGCCATCGGAAATGTCGATGGCGGCATGGGCGATCCCGCGCAAGGCCAGCCCCAGCGCAACGCGCGGGCTGGGCTGGTACATGCGCGCCGCAGCCAGCAGGAAACTCTCGCTGCCGAGTTGCAGGTCAGGATTCAACTGGCTGGCCAGTTCCTGGCGGTAGACCGCCAGCGCCAGCCGCGCATCGCCCAGCGTGCCGGAGACCCAGATGTCATCGCCCGCCTGCGCGGCATCGCGGCGCAAAGCCTGGCCCGGCAAGGTTTCGCCGAAGACGGTGATGCAGATATTCAGTGGCCCCTTGGTGGTGTCGCCGCCGATCAATTCGCAATGATGGGCATCGGCCAGCGCCAGCAGGCCGCTGGAAAACGGCGCCAGCCATTCCTCGCGCGCAGCGGGCAGCGCCAGCGCCAGCGTAAACGCCAGCGGCCGCGCGCCCATCGCCGCCAGGTCGGACAGGTTCACTGCCAGGCATTTATGGCCCAGCGCGAAAGCATCTGCATCAGGGAAAAAATGCCGTCCTTCCACCAGCATGTCGGTGGAAATGGCCAGCTGCATGCCGGCCGTAGGGGTCAGCAAGGCGCAGTCGTCGCCGACGCCAAGGGCAATATGCTCGATATTGCTGCGCGCGGTGCGAGTAAAGTAGCGGGAGATCAGGTCGAATTCGGACAACATACGCAGATTGTACCGAATGGCGGGCTGCTACATGGGCATTTTGCCAAAATTGGGTATCGGCACTGGCCGGCTTGCTTCAAAACCCCGCGCCGCAGGAGGTGGTGCGCGAAATGGCGCCCTTCTGCATGATGTCTTCGCCCTTGGTGTTGCCCACCGAGATCTGGGTGACGCAGTAGGTGCCGTTCGGTCCGGTCACCTTGGTGACCCGCTGGCCGTTCGGCAGCGTGATGTCTTCCATGGTGGTTTCTTTCGGCGAGCGAGGTTCCGGCGGGGCCGCAGGCGCAAGGCCCATTTCCAGTTTCTGCTGCATGGTCGGCGTTGCGGCCGCGGCTGCCTTTTCCTTGGGTGGCGCATCCTTGCGCAGCTCACGGTCTATCTTGCCGGCATCGCGTTTCGCGGCCTCGACCATGCCTTCGGCTGACGGCCTGCTGGATGCTGTCGGCAATTGCGTCGCCGCGCCGGGAGAGGCGGGCTGATAGCGGGTGTCTTCAACCGTCACGGTTCCAGGCGGCAGCGGTGCTGCTTGCTCTCCTGCCTGCGCCAGAGAGATATGAGACAAGGCGAGCAGCGACGCGGAGGCAGCAAGTCTGGCGAGCCGGTTGTCGATACGGGGGAAAAATCGGATCATCAGCATACTGCGGCTTCCTCTAACAATTCAGCTCAAACGCGCGTGAACACCAAGTCCCAGACGCCATGCCCAAGCCGCAAGCCGCGATTCTCGAACTTGGTCACAGGCCGATATTCCGGCCGTTCCGCATAAGTCTCCGCGGTATTCTTCAGCAGCGGCTCGGCGCTCAATACTTCCAGCATCTGTTCAGCATACTCCTGCCAGTCGGTGGCGCAATGCAGATAGCCGCCCGGCGCAATGCGAGATGCCAGCAAGCTCACCAGCTGCCCCTGGATCAGGCGCCGCTTGTTGTGCCGCGCCTTGTGCCAGGGATCCGGGAAGAACACATGCGCACCGGCCAGCGAGCCAGGCGCAATCATGTTGGTCAGCACTTCCACCGCATCGTGCTGGATCAGGCGCAGGTTGTTCAGCTGCTGCTCGCCGATCAGCTTCAGCAAGCTGCCGACGCCCGGCGTATGCACCTCTACGCCGACGAAATTCTTTTCCGGCATGCCGGCCGCAATCTTGGCCGAGGTCTCGCCCATGCCGAAACCGATCTCCAGGATAGTCGGCGCAGTGCGCCCGAAAACCTGCGCCAGATCGACTTCAGCCTTGTTATATGAGACACAGAATTGCGGCCCCAGTTCCTCGATGGCACGCGCCTGCGCCGTCGACAAGCGCCCGGCGCGCGTAACGAAACTGCGGATCCGGTGTTCGGTCGGATCATAGAAGAGGGGTTTGCCGGATTTGTTTTCTGACATGCTAATTAGACTTTAGGTGGAGCGAAGCAAGCGCTGGATTGCCCTTGCGGACAGGGCCATTGTAACGCCAGACAAATACCTGCCTCAAAAATACAAATGGCACCCTGAAATAGTGGGTGCCAACGCTGGTCTGGAGCGGGTAGAGGGGATCGAACCCTCGTCTAAAGCTTGGGAAGCTTTCGTTCTACCATTGAACTACACCCGCGATACCCGCATTTTACGCGGGATTTGGCGGGGTTTGCAAACTTGAAAGATGTTTGAGGGGGTGGGGAATGTGATGGCTGATTTCTTTGAGGTGTGATCGCTCTCGCTAACACATAGCCTATTATTCAATCATGTTGAAGATCCGTAGTACTCGCTTCGGAGAAGGTCAACAGCTTTGACCGTTTTGGACATATCTTTTGCTTTCGCCGCATCCAATAATTTCTTGATCTTCCCATTCAAAGCGAAAGTATCTAGTTTGAGCTTTTCGACAATATCGAAAAAACGTTTCCGCGGTCGCTCGTAATTCAATTTGTTCAATACCCTGGCATCTCCTGGCAAACAATCATTCAAATAGTATTTCCATCTATCATCGGAAAACTCCTTTAGCATTTCAGCCGCTGCGGGGACGGCACTGGCACTTACCCCATATGCATTACCGAGGAACACACTGAAAATTGCAGATGCGCAGACCGCGAACGCTGGAATCGGGATAGTCGTTCCTAATGACCGAAGATCTTTTATCACAGGAGGCTCATTGTAAAAATTATTGAAAGCTTCGTGAGTTTCAATTAATTTTTCAGCCGCCTTAACAAAAACGTTTGACCTTAGGTTTTCCGGTACATAGTCGAAGCCCTTGACTTTCATTAACGCACTCTTTAAACCTGCAGCGGCGGTAACCTGCCCCTCGCCATGCGCATTGGCGTATTCTCGACCAACGATCCAGCGCTCATTTTCCTTAATTGTCGACCAAAGTATTGGTAAGATTACGTTCAGATTTGCCAGTATGTTCTCTAATTTCGCGCCTTTACGATCAGCAATAGACCCGATTAAAATGTTCAGCGTAATTTTTTTAAAAAAATACGGTGAAATTAATAGATTCTCTATTTCAGGGTCTTCAGCTTTAAATAGTCTTTCTTCGAGAGCAGCTCTAAATGTGGCAAATTTTGTAGAGACTTCGTTCTTGCTTTTTCCAAGAATATTTCTCACACATATTTTTAATGTTTGAACTGCTTCCTCTTTCTCTATCTCTTCCTCATCAGATATCTGACCGTCAGAATCGATAAAGTGTGTCAATAATTCGTACGAGTGTCGAAGTCTCATGGCTTCTGTGCTCGAAACAACGCCAAGTTCCTCGGCTAACATTATGGCTTCGTCATGAGAAATCGCTGTGGTTGGATTATCGTCATCGTCCAAGCCGCTCTTGCCTAGTATTTCCCCAAGAAATTTCAGGCCAACAGTTGCTAAGTCTTTCTTAAGTGCGGCCATAGATTTGGTCCACACATAATTTAGTGCCATCTCGTAACTTTGATCGGCAAATGCTTTGGCGACTTGACGCTTATCGCGCGCATTCAATTGAACGGCATATTCAACGATAACTGCGGGGGTTTTCGCTGTATTAGGCAATACGTTAAGTTGATCACCTGTCCAAAGTTGGATATTACTGTTGCCCATTAATTCACCCCTTGAAATTTTGTCCATCCATCCTGCGATTGAACATATACGGCAAGCAAGCCATGTCCAATTTTGTTGCAAAGTGCTTCATACGCCCTAGTACGTGCGCCACCATTGGGAGGTTTTCCATTCGATTTGCTCGAAGAAGCAATGAAGCAGTTATAGGCTAAAATTCTTGCCTTTGCGTCAAAAACGGTAATTCCGTCCGATGAAATCATCCCTTTTAAAAGTGCGGAATTGGCAACTAATGTATGTTGATGATCAATTTTAAATTTTTCGTCAATCTGATATTTTTTAATCAAAAAGGGAAAGTCTATTGGATTACCTAAGGAAATCCCATCGGAAAGAAATTTCGGGACCGTCGCTCCGTTGGCTACCGCTATTATCGTGCCATGACAGTCGTTGAGCGCAGTTTGCAGAGTTTTACGAACAAAGTTGGTGGAAGTATCTTTATAGCTAACATTTACCTTTGAGCAAATCGCGTCAACGATTTTCTTCAAATTGATATTTGGAGAGGGAAGCGAGTCCGGTTTGTCATTCAAAATAATTGTTCTTGAACTGCCATTGCTACTTTTTATCTCAATACATCCGGCCGCGATTTGACAAAGGCTAACGTACTTCGTACTGTTTATATCATTTCCGGTGAACAAAGATCGATCAACAGTGATTGCAACTGGATTCATTGAGCCGCGAAATAGGCCATAGGTGAATTTATTAACTGAGGCTTCTACATAAATGTGCCATCCATGCCGTGCAAGCGGGGCACATTTTTTTAGGGCACTGGAAAGAGCATCGACGCTATTGGTCTCTGACCCAATGGGTAGGCTGTCGTAATCCGTAACAATTTTCAACATCGAGCTTAAATCTGCGCACAAATATACTTCGGGAAGTAAGCGCGCCCCCTCTTCTTGATAGTTAGCTAGCGATACTATGAGCGAAGTCAGATTGCTGTTTGTTACAAGATGAGGAATTGCACAAGCATCAGTAAAATCTGAGACACTTCCAAGCAAGAAATCACGGACTGATTTTGTTACGTGGCTCATTCTTGCCTTTTTTGAAAAATCAAAAATCCAAAATTTGGTCAGCGTTGCCGTGAAATATCGTTTAATCGTTTTGCTCGGCTATGCAGAATCTTTCCAATTTCGACTAAATTTGCCGCAGTGCACTTGTTTAGCATCGTGAACTGCGTCAGATTTGGATGCAAGTTTATCAAACATCTTGTTGCAATTGTGCAATTAGTTCTTCGATAAGATATCTTCTGTGCGGTGGCAATTCCTGAATCTTCGCGGCGAGATTGATCAACTCTGGCGATAATTTTTTTGCAGCCTTCACTATTTCTTCTTTTGCTGCAGATGACGGTTTCGCTGGTGCAGGCCCATAGTGCAACCAGTGTTGTTCCACATTTAGCCATTTTGCGATTGTCGCCAGCTTGTCGTTGGTTGGGATCGCACGTCCAGTCAACCACTTGTGGGCTGTCTGCGGCGAGATCGCATTGCCTTCGTGCCGAAGGTTGAATCTTAGCGCGAGTTCTGTCGCGCCCTGAACCGATTCGGGGCTGCGTCGCAGTGCAAATTCCAGGCGTTTCGTGAACGCCGCTTTCTCAGTGTTGGTAGGCATGTTCGCATTCTGCGATAACTCCAATCACACCATGTCAACCATTTAAGATAATAATATCTCAATTGGTTTAAAAATATCTTAAATTCGGCTAAGATTCCCCCGCAGGAATATTTTTGACAAGTTCATCAAGGGGAAAACATGATTCGGAATAGAAAAGTAAAAATAGCGTGTGGCATTGTGGTCTTATGCTCGGCCGCCATAGCAGTTGCAGCTCACTATTCATCCCCTGCGAGTCACGTGGACTCTGCGCTGCTCAGCGACGATACATATCTATCCGCACAAGATGCGGTCGCGCACATGCAAGATACGCCAAATTGCGCAACCCTTGCGCAGACGATGATGGCTTATGCGAGCGATCTGACAATGCCACAGCGATCACGCGAAATTGCGGCTTATACCGTCATGAAAAAAGCTACGCAGTACTGCATGTGACATGCGGGTGGTTTTGATTGGTGCGCCGCAAATATTCTCTATGGGAGTAAAGAAAAAATGAGTGATGAAAAAAAAACGTCAAATAAAACCGCGATAGTTGGTGCCATTCTTGCCGCAGCAGGATATATGGTTTATCACCATGTAACCACCAAATCTATCGACGCTACGCAACTGACACAAAGTTGGAATTGTGAACGTCGCAATGATGACGACCCTGTAGTGAAAAGATTATTCAGATTCGATCAAAACGGCGAATATTTCTGGCAGGAAGAAAGCATGAATCCAAGTGATGTCGTTACCGTCTCTGGTGAATACAAAATTGACGGGAACAAAATATCAATGAACCCCATGTATGCCACGTCACGCAGAGCTGAACTCGTGGGTGTTGTCATGGATAAGTCACACGGAAGAACGATCACGCAGCGCGAGTCAAACGGCACAATCGACAAGCTTGATAGTGATCAGTTGGTTATGACTTACGTGACAGTCAATACGAAACGCACGGCCAAGAAATTTCACGAGCAGGTGACTTGTAAAAAAATAGTTGCCGGAAATTGACACACAGCCACGTGCAGAAAAACCGGCTACAGCTCTTTAACCAGAATAGAAAGCTCGCATGAAATATCTTAAATTCGTTCCACTGGCAGGCATTGTATTTGCGGCCTACAGTGCCATCGCCGCACCGTCATTCGATGATCTGAAACCGCGCTTGCAGAAAATTGCTCAGTGCGATGCTGCCGAGTTTCCAGCAACCAAAAAGCAAACGTCCGATCTTGATCGGTTCGCAAAATCGCTACGGCAAGCCGGAGTCAAAGCTAAAACGATCGGTGACGGCGGTATTGAAGATGAAGTGCAGTATCGCTTGCCTAGTGGCGTTACTGTCTTCGGTCAGGACGTGAAATTGATCAGCAATTACCAAGCACCGTTTGTCAAAATCGATTTTCCTATTTCGCGTCAAGAGTTGGTTCAACTGATTACGGCGTCGACCGGCATGAAGCTTGTGCTGAATAAAGCGACCGATGCCTACGAATTGGTGACGAAACCAAAGTTGAAATCGGAAGGTAAGAAATATCCGTTCGAACAAAATATTTTTGTGTCATCGAATGGAAAAACCGGTTCAAGCTATGTCTGCAACTATCAGAATACCGATCCTGATTCAGGTGGCTAGTAGATTCAGCATATCAACGACCAGTCAAACAGGATTGCTTGTGACCTTGCCTGACTGGCCGTTGTCATTTCTATCGTACTACCGGGACAATTAACACCACTCCCAATTACCGATTGCCAGTCGTGCTTAATCTACCTGATCAACGTGATTTCATCGATCTGCCATTTGTCTATAAAGCTGCAACACTCTACGCAACGCTGGCGATCCTCATTATTCCAGCTGGATATTTTATTCTGATGCTACTGATGCCGGCACAGCTACGCAACCTCAAATCTGCCGCCGATCCTTATGAGAAAAAATTCTGGAAACTGAGTGCAGTAGGGCGTCTCTTGACGATCATCAGCGCAATATTTTTTGGTCTGTATCTCGCTAACAGCGGCGTCCGTCATGCGAATCTAATTCTCGACGGATTGGCTGTATTAGTTCTCGGATTCGGTGCGATCTGTGTGGCCGATTACTTTGGCAGAGCAGATAAAAACTACGTGTGGCACAAGCCAAATTGGTTGGTTCTGAAGCATTACATCAATCAAGTCATCATCGACAACGACATCATTCTTGATCGTGATCCGTCGTTGCAATCGGATTTTCTCGCACTCACAGCATCGATGCAGCATAAGAAAATGCGCCTGTGGGAACTCGAACTGGCCGTGAATGAACAACGATTGGCCGTTGCTCTGCGTTCTTATCGTACAGCACTGTAGCCATCTGAAATTCTAAAGGGGGAGAACCATGAATCAAAACGATTTAGAAAATCATCCACTTCTACGGATGCTAAAGAATCTGCTGAACATTCTTAGCGTGGCTATTTTTATTGCAGGTTTGGGTCTGCTGGCTTGGTCAGTGCCGTGGATATGGAAGCGTCGTAAAAACGCATCGTCCGAAATAGAGCAGATTTTCTGGACATGGAAACTGCTTTCAAGCTGGTTCATGATCTATGCGATTTTGTTGTTTTCACTTCTGGTATTCGATGCAAACGTGCTGCACTTGGGTATTGATAGCTGGTGGCCAACTGTGAGCTGGATTGTATCTGGCCCAATGACGCATTCAACATCACTCAGCATGGATGTGTTCTGGTTCTTGATTCTGGGTTTCGTTATGCTGATGACCGATGGCATGTTCGGCAAAGTACATGACAATGGTTATTACAATCCTCCGGCGTATGTTCAACGACTCTGGAATATCCGAGATTTAGAGAAGCGCATTGCCGAAGAAAAGGCCAAGCCTCCGTGCAAGGATTCCAGATTCAGCCAATGGAGTCCCGAAGAACGAGATAAGCGAACTACGGCGTGGGGATTACGGCTAGAGCGCTTTCAAGTGGAGTTGGAGTATGAGAAAAATAGCTAGTGAGTGCGCCTCGATTGCGGGATTTTACCTCGTTGATCAGCAAGGATTTTCAATCAATTCGCCAGCAGTTGTACTCCAATTGATATACGTTTCCGTTGCCGCCAATCCATACCCACTGAAAACGTCCGTCCTTCTGCGCGTAGCGAAAGGCCGATGGCCCAAAAGCATCATGCCCAGTTCCATCAATCACACCATTGGAATCTAGGTTAAGCGACGTAACCGCCTTTAGCGGAGACTTAACGTTTCCAAACGAGAATCCGTCGTTTTTTTTCGACACCCAAAGCCTAATCTTTTGCTCTGAGAGATTTATCGTAATCCTATCGACTTCATCTTCGAGGATAGATGAACCGTGGCCACTCTTATAAGAGCACCGTAACTCAACAACATCATCTGGTTTTGCCAAAGCGCTTGAAGGTTCCATAAGGATTGCAACCTCAAAGACTAGAAGCAAACGCAGAACAATCTTTTTTTTCATAATCACAAGCTCGCTGTGTGGTGATGAAACATTCTAACTTGGTGTAGTAATTACCTAACTAGATATGCCAGAACGTTAATGTCGCGTGAAGATCAATTTCAGGTTACGTAGGTGTGCCAGGTTTTTCGTTGCAATTCTGAGTCTTGATACAACCTCTCAATCTGCCTCCGTGTCCGATGGATTTCATTTAAGAGTACAACGCGGCCACGACTCCAGTCCACCGACTTCGGGACCTTAACCAACTTCGGCCGGATCCGTAGCGATTGCCCATTTTTCGTCGTCCACAAGGCATGGACGGTGTCATTGCGAAAATCGGCTAGGACTTCAGCCTGATCGATCAATTCAGAAAAATCATGGGTTTGCGTCTGGCTAAGTTTCTGGCTTTGACCCGCTCGCTCCTTCGCTTTCTCGCAAAGCTTGCAAAATTGGACTTGACTCTCAGCTTCTAGCATTCCCCGGGTGAACCCCTCAGCGCTCAAATCTTTCACGCAGAGCTTGATTAAGTAATCGAGGCGTCCGAACGCGATGACAAGTCTTGCGAACTCCTCGTAAAACCCGGGGGGGAAATCGTCATTAACGGGAACAATTTTCATAGATGCACTCATGCATTCGGAGAAATTGGCTCACACGCGTGGATAGGTACGAACGTATTGACGCCATGTCCGCTCTTGACCAATTGCAGTAAACAGATATTGCAATCAATAATATACCGATTGAAAGGTTTAGCTCCAGTTACTGTATATAGATTATGTACCTTGGATGTCAGAATTTCTCAGCCCACGTGTCCCAGAAACCCGGTGCGTCGTGATGAGCATTCCGCATGCATTGCTCAAGTGTGTAGCAGTGGAACCATGTGTTCGGCAATCTCACCGTGCCATCTGAATTTTCTAGAAAAGCCACGACACGCTGAAACCGCTCGTCACTTTCGTCGAATGGAACGTCGATGTAAATCTGACCGCGATATGCCATCATTCGCGTTTCGCTAGCGTACTGTCCGCATGGATAATGGGGAATGTCATTAGCCGTCAGCCATGCGATGACGGTTTCGCGAGATTCGTTGTACTGGTAATCGATATTCGAACGAGAATCATCGTCGTGAAATTCAACTGTCAGCACATTGCGCTGTTTTTTGCGAGCGATCTGGTCGATATGGGGAAGCAGTTGTGGCATGTTTTTCCTTTTATTTTTTTGTTTTTTAATTGAATGCCGGTGCAATAAGCACGGCAATTATTACATCTTCACTCGGCGTAATCCAGTTTTACCCTCCCGGTAAGAATCGGGATAAGACATCCCCGAATTCGGGCTAATTACCATCACAATTCACGCAAATGTTTACAGCGATTCCCGTGCGAGAAATGCTGAAACCATCTGACCGCCGATAGGGGAATATCGGGTAACTTTTCGATCAGACGGTTTGCAGCTATCAGGCCTGCAAGGAATTGATAAGACCTACCGCCTTGCGGCTGGCATCGTTCGGTGCAAGATGAGCATACCGCTGTGTCATCTTGGGATCGGAGTGGCCGAGCAGCACCGAGACCTCAAACAGGCTGATGCCATTCTTAACTAGCTTGCTGGCGTATGAGTGACGTAGCGTGTGCATCGTAACCTTGCCGCCTTTTTCTTTGACGACATCAGGGTCATTGAGTCCGGCTCTATCCATTGCATTCTTGATTCCCTGCGATGCATAACCACGCTCTTGCCCATTCTTGTTCTCAAACACATAGCGGCCTCCAGACCTGCGTTCAGAATAGCGTCGCTGTAACACCTGCTGAAGCCGTGCAGTCACGTGCAATACATCTTCATTGCTGACCTTATTTCGATACAAAGCAAGTGTGCCTTCTTCGAGATTGATTGCTGACCACGGAATATTAGCCACCTCAGAATATCGGCAACCGGTATCGAGCAGAAAAACCACCAGGTCATAATTGTCTTGAATATTGCGACGCATTTCGGCGGTCCGCGATTCTAGCGATTTTACGCCGCCTCTCACCGTTTCTATTTTCAACTCGCTAAGTAATGCCTCTTCCTCGATAGAATCGAGATAGCGGAGTCTATACGCCGTTTTAAACGTTGGGAAAACGATATCACGATTTACCTTATATCCGAGCTTGATCATTTCCTTGATAGTCGAACGGATCAAGCCAACTTCGTGTTTCATAGTTGCTGGCTTATCGCCTTCGGCCTTCCGCTTCTGCACCAGTCGTTCGATATCTTTGGTTTGCAAATCGTGGAGCAGAGTATTTGGCGATAAGCCATAGCAAGGGATATCGACCAATGTTTTTGAATGCCGCTTACTTCCTAAAGTCTTGCGTGATATTTGTTCCATGCCTTTGTAGTAGGACAGGTTTTTACGGACTTCAAGATATTTGATCAATGCATCCTGCAATGTGATTGCCTCAGATTCACCGAGAAAGGCTTCGCCGTGTATCTTGTTACGCAGATCGCGTTCCACCTGCATCGCTTTGGTTTTGTTTGGCGTGCCAGTCGTGCCAAAATATTTCTTACCCTTGAACTGGAATTGATAGTACCAATTTCCGCTATTGGTTCGCTTATTTAATGCCATATTTTTGCCTCTTCATCATGTTGAAAACAACTACATCGTCAGCTATTTATTAGCCATCAACAACGGCGGTAAACCCGGCATAAACAGGGTGATTGCGGAAAAAAACCGTGGCAATGCGAGTGAAAATATGCGACCTAATTTTTGACTATCGCCAGATCGTGATTGGAGCGTTTACAAATCTAATTCCGTACCGATGCCAGTCCCCATTTTGTAAAGGCATGGTGGCCTGCTATCGGGATTAATGCGGGAAATCAACGTGATGCTGATGAAAAATTTGGCAGAAATTTGGAAGCTATCATCAGATCGACGCAAGATCGTTTACAAATATTTCTGTGGTGCGGTAGGTCCAGAATTTGTAAGACCGCCAGTGCGGTTTTGCCAAAAAATCGGCATCAACAGGTGAGATATGCAAGAAATAATGATTAATTAGACAACTATTTGACCGGGAATGACCGTGGAATCGGTGCGATGGGTGGTGAATGGTGTTGTCTGATCTCAGATCGGAATAGGTATGCTGGATGGCAACCGGCATGTGCTAATTGACAATGGCCTAACCGGTATTCCCGCACAAAAATATTCGGTCGCAGACTTACCCAAAATCTGATGCAGTGAATGAGTTCGTAGAACTCGTGAGCTGTATCTGGTTTTGCAGCAGCGCCGTAGGTGCTGTTGCCTTGAGCTATTGATGCGATCAAACATAATTTATCCGCATCGCGCATTTTAAATAAGCCGTTGACACAGGTATTCCTGCACAAAAATATCTGTTCGCAGATTCAACCCAAAATCTGATGCAGCGAGTGAGTTCGCAGAACTCGTGAGCTGTATCGGGTTTTGCAGCAGCGCCGCAGGTGCTGTTGTGTTGAGCTATTGATGCAATCAAGCATCAATTCCAGGCATCGTGATTTTGAAATAAGCCGTTGGCATAGATGATTTCTATGTCAACGGCGATATGAATATGAAATATGAAGTATGGGAATCACGACATGATCCTGCACGAAACTGCTGGATACAGTTCGCATAAAATCCGAGCCGCTCTGAACCGTTTTACGCCGTCTCGCGTCTGCTGCATCAATTGGATTTATCGCTCTCGCGACGCAAGCGTCGCGAGAGCCAGTCACAGTAATTAAAACCGAGCGCTTACCGCGCTCGTTTTGATCTACCGTGTCAGGGGTACTGGGCTGAACCGGATTAGCAGGCATCCGTTTTAACGAACGAGGATCGATCCCACCGTTAACGAAAAATGCAAGGAGGGTGGTTGCATACGGATACCAACTACATATCAGAAAATTTATTACTCAATCGGAAATTACAACTCAGTGTCATTCGTTTCTACAGGCGGCTGAATCAAACGGGAACAGGGAGGCAATGCGATCCAGCCTAAGGGGACGGACTTTATATGTCATCGCCAACGTGGCGATGCATACGAGCTTGGGTTCACACGGAACTGTTCTCTTCGCAGCCACTGTGGAGACGTATGTAAGATCATGACCATGTGATCAAGACGCCCCAATTAGCTGCGTGTCACGACCAGAATTTGGCTTTGGAAGTGGCACCTCTGTCAATTGTAATTTTTACTCTGGCCGTATTTATGCTTGAGTAAAAGTGACCCTCTACCAAATTACGGTGCCAGTTGATATCCAGGAAGTGACCGGATGTGTTTCTTGAAGTCTTCGTAAACATGCTCTGCGCAGGCTCCTCCGCTGTAGTATTTCGATGGATGAATTTCGATATACAGTACGAGATTTTTCCACCTGGGACATTTGGCATGATGGATCGTGAAGAGGGTTCTATTGTCTTTCCGGGTTTTCCATTCTTCAAGTTCCGCCGCCAGCTTCTCGCCGTATTTGACCATATCCGGGGTGGCTTCGAAACAGTAGACATCGACCTTCAGCAAACCGGGAATGGGCCGATCTGGATAGGGCAATCCACAGACGAGCCGAATATTGTAGGTCTGCGGTGTTTCAGGCTCGCCAAAACCATATATGCTATCGAATAATGTATTGTTAGCTGGGGCTGGTTTTTTCTTGGGATGCTTCTTTGTTGATGGCATATCATGTCTCGGGAAATAGTGGGTGCCAATAGCGATCAATAGTGATTGGCGATCTCTGCCGTCCGATTCATCTTCTGATGAAGCGGACAGCAGGGCGGGAAGTTTAACGATGCGCTACGACAGAGTATTGTTAGCTGTGTTCGGGATCAGGTTCATCAATCTCCCATGTGCCGTATTCCTCCTCATCCTCAGGCCTCCACTGCTCGAAAGATGGCTCTTTAGGCGTTTCGCCTTCCATGATCAGAAATTGTTCTTCGTCTTTCAAGCGCTCAATACGATTTTTTTCCAGCTCTTTCAACAGTTCAAAATAAGCGAGAAAATCAAAATCCGATTGCTCAAAACTGTCCTCATCATTGAAAGGCAACTGTACAACGCCAATTGTTTCCACCATCCGGATGAAAGCATTGTGAGCCTCGTGCTTTTTCAGCCGGTGCTTCGGCAACGTGCTCCGCAGTGCCAAGCCAATGTAACAACGATGCGGGCGTGAAATTTTCACAAAACCGCGTTCGGTCAGCATCTTGCCAAACTTGATCTTGCTGTAGTCGCACTTGTAATTGGCGACAGCCCAAGGTTTGAACAGATCGTAGGCATCGTCGAACCGCATTTCGTATGTGGAATCCATTTCACAATGTTCGCTCATCCACAAGCCAAGAATATCCATCTCGGTGCGGTAATCGTTCGTTGCCTTTTGGATCGCCGATGGAATTGGCAAACCATTTTTCTGCCAGTCGAGACAACCGCGCACGGCCCAATTCAAAATTCCCGGCAATTCTTGCATCAACTTCTGTTCCAGATGCATATCTTGCAGTGCTTTCTCGAAACGCACATTGAACGGGATCAACCGCATACGCCGCCAGATGGCATGTCCGTCGCTTTTGATCGTTGGTTTGTGATTCGTCGCAACCCACATCTTGAAGGCCGGTGTAAAGGTAAAGAAGCCTTGGTAAAGTTCACGTGTCGTCAGAGGGTCTCCACCAGTGATGGATTTGACGCGCGCCTCCGCCAAAAATTTTCCATCATCAAGTTCACTGATCGCAACGAAGCGTTTTCCGCGCAGCCGGGCAATATCGCCAGAAGCTCCACTACTGGAACGCTTTTCTTCAAGCAATGTTTCACCTCCCGCATGGGTGCCGAGATCGCCCATCAATGCCCGCAGCACGTTCAAGAAAGTGCTCTTGCCATTTGCACCAAAGCCATGCAGAAAGAAGATGCACTGTTCTTGGTTCGAAGTCGTCAAGCTGTAACCGATAGCACGTTGGAGGTAGAGAACGAGCTCCTTGTCGTTGTCCATGATCTGCAACAGAAAATTCTCCCACAGCGGACAAGTTGCTTTCGCATCGTGCACAATGTTTGTGGCATGGGTCATCAGCAAGCTACGCTCAGGCGGCGAAAATTGTCCGGTTTTCAGATTGACGATGCCGTTCTTCACGGGAAAAATATAAGTGTGCTGATCCAGATCGGAAATGGGGACTGCAATCGGATTTTCAGATTCAAACAATTTAATCATATCGTCGAGCTTGCGGCGGTTTTCCGAATCCAGTGCGTGAAGTTTCAATGCCTTTTTAAGTGGCCCATCTGTCAAAGCATCTGCCTCCGCGTGCAAGGTCGTGCATACGCCTTTCGCCAGGGCATAAATGGTATTTTTATTTGCTGGCGACCAGATGTGCTCATTCCATTGCAGCCATTGACCCGTATCGACAACATGGCGAACTTCGTTTTTATACAGTGATGCCATTTTTTTTGCGTTTCCGGAATCCGTGCAATGCATCGTGACTTGACCGCTGTACAGGCGGAACACGTTATCGACAATCTGCAATACCTCAGCATCTTCCAGCGGTGGAACACAAGCTGCGGTGTTCAGCATAAGAACGATATCGGTGACCACATTGCGAGGATGGCCCTTTTTCATGTGCTCGGTAGCGGATTGCATGATCGTGTCGTTGCGGCTGCCCGGCGCGATCACCGTTCCAATAGTGGGAGTCTCGGTCAATTTGGCATCGCGTGGCTTGTTGGCACCAACAAGGTGGATCAGCCATGCAGGCGCATCGGCAATCGCTACCGATTCGTCAATCCAGCTGTACAAATTTCCGCTGACAATCGACGGTGGAGCTACAACGTAGCCGCCTTCGGCGCGCACGTCGATGCCAGGACGGATTGCAACCCGGCACTTGATAGGCTTATCGTCAGGATAGTTAAAATAGAAATGCTTTCCGCCGCTGCCAGTCGCACAAGTCAGCGTTACCGGCAAAGAACCATACTTGTTTTCAAGCTCGACCAGTGACGCCATTCCTGATACGTCATCTTTTTCGTCAATATCGAGAACGAAAATGTTGGATGCTGTGCCAGTTGCGATGCCGATATTTGCACGCGTGTTTGTGGGAAACCAATTGACAATTTTCTCTGGATCAATACTGGCATCCTTAAAGCCATTGGCGGCAGCTGGAAACTTCTTGTTAGCGACGAGCGGAAATACGGCGAAGTCGCGGTCGATAAAACGTAATGCAGCGGTCAACACTGAGCCACGTGTACTGATGGCGGAATCTGATTTGAGTGACATGATATTTTATGTTGGATAGGGTGATAGAAAAAGTCGCAGAATGTTGGCGGAACCTATACACATGACATAGACCCCGCCATGCATTGCTTACGCCGGCTGCTGCAATGCCTTCAGTTGGCCGATCAACGTCGCCATGATGTCAGTGACAACTGCAGGCGAATCCACATCGGAATGACTAGCCATACCCAAGCCGCGCTTCTTGCGTGCTACCCCATAGCCAAAAGAACGCTGGGTATCAGCAATCAATTTTTCCATCGGCATCAAGCCGTCTTTTTCGATGACATCAAATACCTGCTTCAACATGTCTTGGATCGGCTCCCATTGTTCAGGCTGCATACTCTTGGGACAATCCATCAGCTTTGAAGCGGTACTCAGATTAATGCCGCCACCTGACATGGAAAACTCCTTGAGCGATTCTTGCGTCTTCTCGTCGTTCGGATGGAACGCAATAATGCCGTCAGTGAAAAACAGTGACAGTGCTTTGTGTGTGGGTTTCACCGAGCCATTCAGGACAACATCGAAGGTGCCGTTATAGGTTTCTGCAAGCTGTGCATTCAGTGGTGCCGAGAGCCGTACCTCAGTGCTGGCAACCAGTTCAAGGGACAACATGTTTTCTGTCAGGCGATTTTTTTGAAACTCATTCATTTTCTGCATCCTAAGTAGTTCGATATCGGATTGCGATATCGAAATTAATAAAATTGTTGCTGTTTGTGTTTGCCGTTAATGCGTTACGACAGTTACCGTTATACGCATCTTGGAGTATCATTAACGCAGCAATCGATTAACCTAGGTGAATAGCTTGTTAATATGAAATACAGGAAAAAATCCAACGATAAAGCCGCTTACGAGCTCTGGTTCAAGTTCTTACAACTCGCAGACCCGAAGACGTGCACTGAAGCTGTAAGAAAAGATTTTGGGAATGTATGGAAGACAGATTTCGACACGTGGTGGACAAACCACAGCTATCTTTTCGACCCGATGGCACCACAGACTTTCGAGGTCATCGAGAATATCGGCGATTACAAGGGCTTTGAAGGCAGCGAAGATTTGCTGATCATCACTGTTCCGCTGCTTGAGTCGAAGACATACTTACGAGAGGAATTTGAGAAATTTCTACGTATTTGGCATCCTGCAAAAGTAGGTCGCCCAAAATTTGAAAAATTCTCTGAGAAATATAAACTGGATTCACGTCCATATATTCAGGGACTAGAACAAACATTGAAGGTCTATAATTTCAAGAAACTACATCCAACAATGACGGGGATGCAGATCGAAGAGAAGTTGAAGTTGATCAACAAGAATGGAAAGAACGCTGGCAAAATTTGGAAAAAGAGCACCAAGCCAAAGGAGCTGGAGCGTATGTGGAATATTCAGCGATCTACCGTGTCGCGATACCTTCGGCAAGCTGACAAATTGATCGAGAATGTGGCGAAGGGTATTTTTCCGCTGAATAAGTAGTATCCGCATTCATGTCGTGATAACTAATCCAGCCACCAGCAGTATGATGCATGGTCAGAGTCCTTTTGGCTGTTGCCTTGCTGGTGCAGCCTATGGCCGGTAAGCCCTGACTGCACCTATGCTGCCTATAATTTGAGCAGTAACCGCCTATGGGGGCATGTGTCTCTTGTCTTTGCCCACCTATCGCCAGTCCTACCGATACCTCCCATCGCCTAATGCTTGCCTGTGCCGGATGCCTTGCCTCAGTGCGTTGACGTTTTGATGATTTGACCGAGTTTTTGAAACATTCCTTATATATGTTATTTGTTTTTGTGATGGTTTTAAAAATATATATAAATTATCAAATTGTTTAAATCGATTTTTGAATAATTTATCGGGTAATACCAAGGCCGAGGGGTGTGCCAGGATGAACCAGAGCGGGCCGGTGGGACGGCGCGGATCAGGGTACATCGGACCAGCAGCAGAAGAGGCAATATCAATCGCCAGTGGGACGACAATACAGGCCGCATAGTGGCAGTACCATGCCTTCTCTCGACGGTTGCGTTTTGATGATTTGACCGTCTTTTTGAACTACTTATATCTACTATTTATTTTTTTGTGATGGTTTAAAAATGTATAAATTATCAAATTGTTTAAAATTGTTTGTGAATAATTTACCCATCAATGCCAAGGACGAGCGGTGAACCAAGGTGGGAGACAATTAGCGGCGGTCGCAAGTATGGGCATGGCGAATCCGGTAGGTGGCGTTTGATGGCACAAGGGAGCCAACAATGCAGATGGGCATAGTGCTAGTTTTTGGGAATGCTGGGCAGCGCTGACAGTGTTAGCTCAAAGTGGAATGTAGGCTAGGTAGTCGAAGACTGCCTGGCCTATGGTCTAGCTTTGGCAGGTTCGGAAGGACCTGCCATATCGACCAACGAGATCGATGGCACTAGGGCCACGCGATTGTCACGATGTACCTGACCAGCGTTAAATCAAGGCTTGTTCCTGTCGTGAAAGCTAGAAGAGCTTTTGATGTAGTAGAGAATATCCCGTCGAATCAAGGCGTTAGTATCGGCCTACATTTGACTGACATGATAAATGGCATGGCTGACCAAGAAAATCGGTGATTTTTTGATGGTGGTACGGTGATGCGGAAGATGTGACTGGTCTAGATTGGCGTTGTGATTTTTTACGTTAGACCGGATGGTGATGGCTCGATCAACGGACGAAAGACCATTACCATGACAAAGCCTACCGGAACCATCACTATCAAAGCAACGGCCGAACCAGCCAAGATCACGAATCCAGTTAAGGCAGTTGAAGCAGTCAAGGCGACCAATGCTGTCACGACCACGGCGTCAATCAAGGCACCAGAATTGGCGAGCGTATTAGCGCCGGTAAAAACGGATAACGTGATCAATCCGGCAGAATCTATCAAGACTGGATTGGAAACGGGTAAAACGGCGTCTGACACGATTACGGCAGTTTCTCCTGCGGAAATTAAAACGGACGAAGCGGTCAAGACGGCGACAGCATTGAAAACAGAAAAATCGGCGGATGCATCGGCAGTGGTTGCGCCAACGAAGATGGTCATCGCGACAGAAATTTACAAGCGGATGAAAACAGTGAAAGGCATCACCCGCAAAGAAATTCTCGATGCATTTGTCGCAGAAGCGAAATTGTCGAAGGCCGGTTCCAGCACGTATTACCAGTTAATCAAAGCAAAAGTGAAGTGACCGATTTTATCCGTCCTTGATTTTTTGATTAAGGACGGATAGATATAGTTTGCAGTACATGCCGGAAGCATTCGCGATCCGGTTCTAGATATTTCAAACAGCAGTCCTGCTGGTAGTCGAGATTCCCATATATACAGTAGTCAACAACAAATGTTGAGTGCGTGACGCACGGCTATTTTTATATGGAGTGATTTTGATGAGCAATAATTTTAAGATTGGCGATACAGTACGCCTGAAGTGCGGTGGGGTATTGATGGTTGTTCAGAATCTGAGAGGCGATGCTCATGTTGAGTGCGTTTGGCACGATGGGGCAGCGCCATGTCGTGAAATCTACGCGGCAGAAATTTTAAGTCTCGTTGTCAGTACCGGTGGCGCTCGTGTCGTCGAATAGATTAAATCGATCATGACATAGCTAGCCATGTTAAATTGTCGCTCCGCAGTTTATTTGAATTGATATCACCACTGGAGAGAAAATGAAGAAACAACTCATTGCATTGTCTGGTAAGGGAAGCGTGGGAAAAAGTAGCACGATAAAAATCGTTTATAGTTTGCTGCAAAAAAAATATCCAACGTTAACGGTCGTCGTTGAACCGTTGGAGAGTGCTAAAGAAGTCCGCGTTGTGGTGCGTATCAATGGAAAGCGTATTGGCATCGAAAGTCGCGGTGATACCAGAGGCGTTGTATCTCGTGCGTTGAGTATTTTTGCTGAGTCCAAGTGCCACATCATTCTTTGTGCGACCAGATCGAGAGGTAGCACGTGGGACGCCGTTGAAGAATTTGCGGACCAGAATAAGTATGAGATTAGCCGTGTCGAAAAAATAGGTGAGCCGGTACAAACGAAACAAAAAGGTGCAAACAAAAAATGTGCCGATGGCATCTTTAGTGTAATAGACAGCTTGCTTTAAGGTGCTTTCCGTAAATTGCCAATGCCGAATTCGTCAGGCAATTAATTTATAGCGCATGACCTTGTTCCAATAAATTTGTCAGCCATTGGCCGAGAAATGAGTTCAGTTCTTTCTTGGTCGATGGGCTGAATGCCATCAGGTCGTCATCGTAGACTCTGCGGTAGCCGAAACAATCTTGATACGCCAACGCTTCGATGGTCTCGTTTGCAGAGTAGACGGCAATCGTCATGTCAGGATCGGCAATCATGTCGCCGGATGGATGCTTGTAGTAGTGACTGAGAGCGATGACAGTTTTCTTGTGATGGCGATTCAAGATATCAAGATTCAGGTTCATGTATCCCGGTGCCGTGAGTTTGGCGGCTGTTTTTATTTCGTGCAATGTGGGGATGAGCTGCAACAGTTTGCGGTAGTTTTTTTGATAGATGTCCATGCCGGTAACTCACGTTGAATTCATTACCGGGACTATCCTTGCTTACCTGATGAGCGACAACGGCTTTTCCGAATAGATGCTGCCGTATCGGTTATGCAATAAGGCCAAAGAGAATTCCTTGGAAGATATTTCGGACATATTGCCTCATGCTAGACTGATATTTTGAAGCTCACAGCATCTCGACGAATATGAATCAAAAAAAAGACGGTCCGATAGCTGGCCTAGCAATGATTATTTTGGGGCTTGGTTATCCTTGCTACATGTTCGATTCATGGATTCACTTGGCACCTGTAGCTATAGGCAGATACCAGCACGCCATCATCACATGGGAAGCACGACCAATACTGTATTCATTTTCTATGGCCGTCACCATTATTGGCTGTCTAAGTTGTGTTTGTTATGGATCGTCACGCATAGTTAATTTTCATTATTTTTCGAATCGAATTTTTAAACGCCGCAGCTCTATCGCCAGCACTGATCCTACTCGACTGGTCGAATTGTCGAGTGATAAAAAATAACGCCAAATGTTTAAAACTGAATGGACACCAATTGTTCCAGCAGTGACGGAACTCGCTGGAGAGGCAGGAACTCTCGCAGTGTGGTTGATTGGTTCTCGTGCAAACGGGACTGAGCGGAAGGATTCTGACTGGGACCTCTTGGTCTTTTGTGAGCAGGAGCCGGTGCCCGCCCCGCAGAAGCGCGAATTCGTCGACATCTTACGTGTTGGGCCATCTGGCCGTGTTTTACTGGAAGGGAAGTCTGAAGAACACATGCTTCAGTTGGCAAATTTTCAGTGGAAAGTCATTGCGAAACGACATGCTTCCTATGTTGGTACAAAGTTTATCGAATCTTCATGCGGAGTAGCGGTCGATTACGATTCCCCACGCGTCTTGAGTTCGAACTTGAAGGCGATTCTGCTCTGGTCGATAGAGGATGGTCTGTTTTCGACATGAAGACATATCGCGATGATTTATTTCGACACGCTGCTTCGTCCATGCCGATACTCCCCCTAAGGAGTTCGCACTATATGGCTTTGCGCGTTATCTTTGGGGAAATTTATTTCCGCAATCCGTGATTTTTTCCGTAATAGCAAATCCCCAGCAGCTGACTTGACGATCTGCAATATTTTGCGTTTTATCAATATCATGTCAAAATCACCAAAATCCTAGACGCATTGACGGAGGCAATACCGCCTGCGGCCGAGACCCAGCAACCTAGGCTCTCGAAGTTTATTAGGCTATTTTCGACAAAATCATAAGGAATTAGCTTTATGCCAGAGGTTAGAAAAGTCCCTTACTACCAAATGGAGTCTTCAGCCTTTGGCGGCAAAAAATGGAAAGGTTATTCGGGTTCTCAGGGCTGTGTCCCAATCGATACACAGAAAGCTGTTTCTATGGACCGGCTTGCACCCGGTGAGCCGGCACCACCACCCAAGCCCAAACCACCAGAACCAACGCCAGCACAACGCGAGGCACAGAAAGCAGAAGAAGCCCGGCAGAAGTTGCTTGCTCAACAAACCAAGACGCAGCCACAGACCAAGGATAAGCCGCAAGAGAAGCCGCCTATCCCCGATGCCGAAGAGTGCGAGAATCCGCCGGTCTTTGACATGCTGGATATTCCTGACGCGATGGAGAAAATGAAATGGCCTGTCTCCGCAAAGATCGCTAGAAAATGGTTCAGCAGTCCCAAGAACATCTATGACGACAACCCTCTCTCAGTTCAGCCTATAGACGACACTATCGTCACACTTGATTGGGCTTTGAAATTTGGCAGTGTCAAAGATAAATTCAATGAGCTTCTAGCGGAAAATATCTATTCAGAGAAAGCCGTATTCAAGGCAAAAGAAAAAATCTCCAAGAAGACGAAAGAAATTTTCATCACCCAAAATTCAGTGAACCTGAGTTTCGGTACAACAAATTTTCTCGGTGACTTGAGGCAATTTCATATTGATTGGCAATTCCAACGTGTTGATATATCTAATATAAACACTCTGGATGGCACGACTATGACTGACTTGACAGGCGCATTAGCGAATTTTGCAATCTATGTTGGCATCGGAAATGCTGTAGTGACTGGCGACCGATACTACAAATACGACAAGGAACACAGTACAAAATCTTATTGCACCGACCCTAAAGTTCAAATCACTCATGTCTATGTGTATATCAAAGATAACTATTCTTTCAATGACGACAAAGATTCAGCAAAATCACAATATCTTGGGCATTGGAATAAAAATGGCTTGATAGTAACTTCAGGTGGCCTTATCAGTGAATTCCTTGATGGAAAGCGAATTCATACAGACCTCGGAAATAATCCAAACGTTGAATACAAGACTAATTGGGACTACTTGGCGATGGATGCTTTTAACAAGCCTGTTGATACCAGAAAGGGAATGATTAAGAAATTCAGGGAGCAAGATGTTTATTTCCCGATTTACAACAGGACTTATAACGAGTGGAGAGCGAAGCATAATCGAGGTGGTGATTTTATGATTTACTCAAAACCTCAATATATGAAATTAAAGAAGCCCATTGAATTCAGCTTGGAGACGCTATGCAGACAGCCAGAAAAAATGTGAAGAATCTCCTGATTGCAGTTGCTTGTACTGTACTGACTGCACTTGCCGGGGCTACTGTTATTTTGGCGCTTCCAAATTGGTTAGGAGCGAAAGTTATTTTTTTCTTCTCCAAGTTCTATATCCAGATCGGCTCTATTGTCTTGGGGGCATTCGTAATTTTTGCGCTGTATAAATTTTACAGCTTCATGAAACGCACAAAAAATCCCTGGCAAATAATTAGAGCTAACTTCAGGAAGAATCTTGTTGTTCTTCTTTCCGTCCCTTTTATCATCTATGGATGCATGGCACTTTTTGCCTCGGTCTTCCCGACAGACTACTCTCGCTGCGATTATTACAATGAAAAATTAAGTGGCGGGGTCAAGGATTTTCAAGGCAAGAAATTCACGATTAATTTGTGTGGGACGGGTGGACATGACAGCATGTTTCGTTATGCACCCGATGAGATAAGGCTTCAGGTCTTCAACGAAAAAGGCGACCTAGTGGCCCTGAGACATTTTGTAGTCAATTGGGGCGAGAGTAGCGACAGTCGGGGTATTCACTACTACCCTGACCACATCGCTTATATTGATGAATCCCTTGAACATGACTTCAACAAGACCGTGTTCATACCACCTACAAGCATTGACTGGATACGGGCAAGACTCCCATATTTCAATTGAATAACATTGCAATACTAGCGCGGTATGTCTCTAAAATTATTACGGTAGGAGGTGACACTGAACACTGCGGCAAAGTCATCGTTTAATCACGGCACCAACATCAACAGCTTTTTGCGACCAAGGTGGAGTAGAAAATGTGATGGCTACTAACTTGTTGATTACAGTGGAGCTTTTGGTGTGATGGTATGTTCACCCGCAGAAAACGCGCGTGAATAGAGGGGATCGAACCCTCGTCTAAAGTGTGTGATTCGTAGACATCGTTTCAATTAAAATAGCACGATGGATGATGAAATCCGGAAGCGCCTTAAATGGGTTCAACTGTATGAGGAAATCGGCAATGCTGGTGTTGTCTGCCTGCGTTGCGGAATATCCCGCCCGACACTGCGTAAATGGTGGCGGCGCTATCAGGAACACGGCCTAAACGGATTGCAGGAGCAGAGTCGCCGCCCAACGACTTCCCCCAATCGAAAGGTGACGCCGGTTCATGAACAGCTGATTGCCGACCTTAGAAAGCGTAAACTTGGGCACCGGCGTATCCAAAGCGAATTGGTTCGCTTACATGACTTGTCGTTCTCGACCTCCACAATTCATAAGATTCTGGAGCGATTAAAGAAATCGCATTTGAACCGCAAACGCGCATTCAGAAAGCAATTCATCAGGTACAGCCGGCCAACACCTGGCGATCGCATTCAGATGGACGTTTGCAAGATTGCACCGGGCATTTATCAATACACTGCCATCGACGACTGCACGCGGTATAAGGTCTTGCGTCTGTATAAGCGCCGGACGGCAAGCAACACATTGGATTTTCTGGATGCTGTCATTGAGGAAATGCCATTCGCATTTCAGCGAATCCAAACTGATCGTGGGCGGGAATTCTTTGCCACGAAATTTCAGGAACGGCTTTTGGAATGGGGAATCAAGTTCAGACCGATCAAGCCGGCATCGCCGCACCTGAACGGCAAGGTGGAGCGGTCGCAACGCACTGACCTTGATGAGTTCTACGGCTCAGTCGATCTCAAAAATCCAGAGTTGGAGAACTTACTCGCGGAATGGCAGCACTACTACAACTGGGACCGTCCACACAGTTCACTTGATGGCAAGACGCCTATCGAGCGCCTTGCCGAACTTGCTGACAAGACGCTGCTCTGGGAGGAAGTCGGCGCAAAGTATGATCCGTCAAAAGAGCGGTTGCAGGAACAGAGTTATCGCGCCGAACTAGCTCTTCGAAAATTGAAACGATGTCCGTGAATCGCACAGATTACTGTATTTTTAATCTAACGACACCATTTTAATAATGACCTCGAATTCCGCCAATACCTCGGGTTGACGCTGTGTAAGGTAACGGGTTACCGATTTGTTTTCTAGAAGTTTTGCCAGATAGCCCTTGGCAAGCACAAGATTCAATACGTCTTGCCCATAAGTTTGTTCAACTGTTTTGTACTGGTCTTGAAGGCCGCTCATTTCGCGTTCCATCCGTGCCATTTGTTCAGGTGTTAAGCCCGTAGTCAGCTTTGCTGGCTTTTTCCCATCAGTTAGCATTGCTGCTGGTGTCGCGACTAGCATCGCTTCAGCATAAGAAACTGTGAGAGTATTCGCCGATAGCATCAACTCTACACACTCAACTTGTCGAGTTGGTTTCATTTGGCGCAGTACGCGTGTCAATTCACTGACAAATTGGTGTTCTTTTAGAAGCTCTGTCGCCTCTGGGCAAATTCCTTCTAACAGGGCGACCTTTCGAACGATTGTGCGGGGATCGACGTTAAATGCTTTAGCAAGACGTTCTGGGGTAACACCTCTTTCAATCGCTCGCCTGAGCATGACGTGTTCTTGTATGCTTGAAAGGCGATTGATTCGATTATTGTACGTATAACTTTCATCGTCATTAGCAACTAAACACGGAACCTCAGTATGGTTAAGTTCTATTAATGCGAGCAACCGAATGTGTCCATCCAAAAGCACGTGCTGTCCGGTTTGCGGAGCCGCCTGTGCAACTGATAACGGCTCGATCAAACCTACTTCAACGATTGACGAACGAATCTGCATATATTTCCGAGAAGTGCTTACTCCGATTGGCATTTTGCGCGAGGGCAAAATATTTTCAACCGATACCATTATCGACACGAGATTAAAACCGATAGGAATTTTACTCATGTGGAGCGTGCCCCCGGCCATACTCGATCCGCTAAGTATTTCGGTAAAGTGTCAAGATTCTCTGCGCGGAGTAATGTGGTGAAATTTTCATCGGAAAGAAGTTCCCGAAGCGCACTGACGACGAACAGCAAACGCTGTTGAGCAATTTCTGCTTTTTTCACCATTTGTTTTTGCCGTTCGACTTCTTTTTGATAGGTTCTGACCAAACTTGCTGTGGTAACGTCTTTAACCTTTCGCGGTGTGCCACGTGCGATGGATCTTCCCAACGTTTGTCGACGTTCGATCACACGGCGCGCTTGCAACAATTGTTTGCCACGCAGCTTCCCAGATTCGTAGGCATCTTGAAGTGCAATCTGTACGGCCTTGTCATCGTCACCGGCACCAACTATAGATAACGCTGCGTTTAATGGAATTCGGCCTGCTTGAACGGCAACAATTAGGCGTTCTTCCCCATGCTTTAAAAGAATAAGAATTCCGTAAACATATTCTGGGCTCAGGCCAATTTTTTTTGCAATAACTTTCCTGTCGTAACCTTGGTCTCGCAGATGTTCGATGCCTGCGAGTAGTTCCAGCGGCCGATATTGACGCCGTGCGATGTTTTCCGCCAAACTCATAATGAAGGCATCTTCGTCACTAACTGATACCACTAAGGCAGGAATAGCATTCTCGCCAAGCGAGCGGAGTGCATTCATACGACCTTCGCCGCAAATTAACAGATAACGCTCGATACCTTCAGGATCGTGGCGTGTTGTTACGATAATTGGTTTTTTTAACCCAATCGCTTTGATGTTGCTGACAATCTCATCAAATGCGATCTTGTTTCGTTCACGTGGGTTGAGCACATCGATTCTGTCAATAGGGATCATTTTTATTTCGCCCGGTAACAGATTCGTACTCACACCGTTTTCCTCAGTCTCGCGCGTTCTGCCATTCCGTATAGGTAGCTTAAGCTGTCGAAACGATAGCTTTCAAATTCCACTGTATTACGCTCGGCGAGATTTATGCGTGCCTGTCCGAAGTCTAGACTTGGCAACAAATAGTAATCCAATACACCTTTGTTGCTTGAGTCTAGGCGCACGGCCACAGTAATATCGGGGAGCAGGCTTGTATCGAATCGTACCTTCCAGCGATGATTGCCGCTCTCTGGAGTTTGACATCTCGCCAGTACCAATGAAATATTGAATTCATCGTTGATTCGCAATAAGTCCGTTGCGGCGTCGCGGCGCACTATGCCTCCGAGACTAATAATTTCGCTCTCGGTTTGATTAATAATTTCTGGATGTAGTCGCCGCAAAAATTTGTTAGTTTCAAGGTAGCAGTAGTCACGATCTGGTGTGAATCCAACTAATTGATAGGCGCGAAGCAAACTTCCAAATCTATGCGCGTAGATCGATGTCGCTGGCATGCCATCGGTCTCGTTGATGATGAGGCCTGACAAGTAACCTCGATTTTGATACAGAGACCGTAGACGATCTATGAGCTCTTCGTTAGTATAACGATGGGCTCGAGCGCGAGCTATTCCCTGAGCAGTGTAAAAAATATCTGGCGGGACTATCGGTTCGAAGGCACCGTTCTTTTTGATCCACATATCGGGTGGATTTTCTACACGTAACTTCTTCAGTTTGAATGAACATCGGTTGTACACATTATTGCCGATATACTTCTCATTGGTCAGCACTTCATGCACGGTCGCGCGGGTCCAATTTCGCGCGAGATCTGTACGTACCCCCATGCTGTTCAATCTTGTCGCGATTTCCGACTCGACCAGATTATCGTCAATGAACCATCGGTACATAGTGTTAACAATACGGATTTCTTCGGCCGGACCAGGAACGAGAATTACACGGTCAGTTTGCAAGCTTTTGTGTTCGCCACGAATCAGCTCCGATTTGACCTGGCCAGTTTGGTCAATCAATACGCGTCGTAGACCGTAGCCCGCCGGGCCACCTTGTCGAAATCCAAGTTCAATCAGCCGGCATTGACCTGCAAAAACTTTGGCAGACAATTCTCGACTGTACTCGCCCGCCATTGCCCGTTTTACGCCCTTTACGATGGTGGAAACAGGGGATCCATCGTTTTCGAATTGTTCGGCGCAGTATATAACCTGTATGCCAGCTCGCTTGCATCGATATTCATAGTATGCGCTTTCATCGGCGTCTTGAAAGCGCCCCCATCGGCTAACGTCGTACACGAGAATGAACTTGAAATCGTGAGTGCCACTCTCCACGTCTTTGATTAGTTGTTGCAACGAAGCGCGGCCACCAATACTCAGGCCGCTCTTTCCCGAGTCAGCATAGGTACGAATGATTTCAATACCTCGCGTCGACGCATACTCTCGAATCTTGGCAGCTTGATTTTCAGTGGAATACTGCTGGTGTTCGGTAGACATGCGAACATACTCGACCGCCCGCTGAGTAGCCTGTTGTTGTGAGCCAGAATCGCTTGGTTTTTTCTCTAGCATGATTCTCAATTGCGCCAATTGCATCGCATTTTCAGTTTCTCAAGATTACTTCCATTCCGTGAACATTTGACTTGATATTCCTTTTGGAACTCTGGAGCGCTCAATGAAAGCTCTCGGATTTCTTGTTCTGAGGAAATTCCATTGGGACATTAGCATTTGCAATATTGGATACCTATCAAGTCCTATCTTTGCAAGTCAGTCAGTGACAAGCATTGACAAGCGTACACAGTGATTTCGACGGTCCACGCGTCCATCTTTGCAACGGGATCGGAAGTCACAAGTGTCATCAGATATTTACCTGATGGCAGCGCGACATTCGGAGAGGAGACGTTCATCTTTGCAATCTTCGAGGCGGAATTTCTGGCGCTACGCTCGCGTTGTTTGATTCGATTTCGTTCAACATATTCAGGGTGAGATTCACGATATTGTCGCCAATAATCTGGATTTCGCTGACACCAAGCTTTATGTGCTCGTTGCTGGTTGTGGCGATGGTCTGGATCATTTTTCAACTTTAGCCGTTGCCATTCTCGTCGCCGAATGCGCTGGCAAGCCGATGCGGAGCAATAGGATTGATGGGGAACTTGAGGGCGTACGTGAAAATATAGATTGCAGGCCAGGCAGCGCTTTTTTTCCATGAAATTCACCATTCACGAAATTGGACGACCGAAGCACGACCCCAGCTACGTTCTCACGTGGAGAGTGGGATTTAAAATTCCAAGATGAGAATATGGTCGCCGTGCGGCGTGTTACGTCCGGCATGCTCGCATCCAAAAATGACATGCGTTATATCAGCAGCTTTTGCTTACACAGGTGGGGTAGAAAATGTGATGGCTGCTAACTCGTTGATTAGCGTGGAGCTTTTGAGTCATGCCATAACAACGCGGCGGATAGCCGTATGAACAGTGGGGTTTTAATACGCGGCAGAGCTTGGGAAGCTTTCGTTCTACCATTGAACTACACCCGCGATAGGCGCATTTTACGCGGGATTTGGCGGGGTTTGCAAACTTGAAAGATGTTTGAGGGGATGGGGAATGTGATGGCCGATCTATCCGAAGTGTGATTGCTTTACTTAATATATCAATATGCGATTTATGGATTGATTCCAAATGACTAGAAAATTTTTTGTGCATCGCCAAAGATTTCGTCATATAGCATGGAACCAAGTATTTGCTATGAGTCAACTGTTGGGATATATTTCAACCGGGGGAAATACGTCGCTGAGGCAACTCAGGACCTCGCTAAGTTAGGAGGTGAAGCTATTAAATCATGGTGTGGTTTAGCCATGGGCCATTTGAGCCTGTCCTGATGGCGGCACGACTTGTCATGCTGACTCAGGAAATTATCCTTGCATATTTACCGCGTATCTCCCCCAACTCCTAAAAAATGAATGGGGATACATGGACAGCATCGACGTTGCAGTGGGCAAACTTGCCGATGACATGTGGTTTACGCGAAAAGCTCGAATTCATGCGGAAAAGCGGCTGCTAAGCAACGAAATGCATTCGCAGTTCCTCCTAATTGCATACTCAATTTATAGCATCGCGCTTTCAGTCTTACTTCTTAAATTCAAAATCGTACCCGATGATTTTGCAAACGTCTTTTCCGTTATTCTTTCGGTCACTCTTCTTGCGCTGTCACTAACGATAACTTCACGAGGCTTTAAAGATAGAGCTCTTTCGTTTAGGACAAACTACACAAAAATACAAGCTCTTCTCTTAGATTTCAAGCGTGTGCACTGGACTTCCAGTCAGCTAGAAAAACAAGAAATATTTCACGAGATCTCCGAGAAATACATTTTGGTTCTCAATGAAATTGAGAACCATCTTGCAATCGATGATATCTGTGCCCGATTTGATATAAAGGATCTCCAGAGTCGACAAGTAACAAAAAAAGAAAAAACTGCCGCAATTTTCTACGAGATACGCAGATACTCCACCTTGTTTTTACTCTACACAATGCCATTTCTTATTATCGGGATTGTTTCGTTCTTGGGACTGTTCCATGTCTAGCGCTTCTGTCGAGTTTAAATCTCAATTTCTATCTAAGAATTTAGAACGGCTCTATCATGACTACGTCTCCAAGAGCAGTGCTATTGGGATAGATCGTATCAATCGTCAAGTATTTGAAAAAAATCTAAAAAGAGAAATTGAGTTGGTCGCGAAGAAGGCCAAAGACGGCTCATATCGATTTTCTCAGTATAAAGAAAAGCTCATATCTAAAGGCGCGGGTAAGCCGCCAAGAGTAATTTCGATACCAACATATAGAGACAGAATTACACTTCGTGCGTGTTGCAATGTGCTTCAGTCCGCATTTTCCGATTCGATTAATCTCAAAATACCGCAGATGGTCATTGCAGATATAAAAACTGCGCTGAGCACTGAACAATACAGTTTTTTTATAAAAGTAGATGTAGAAAAATTCTATCCTTCAATTGATCATGATGTATTGACGAATAAATTAAAATCAAAAATTCGGAAAGTGCAGGTGGTGTCACTTTTGCAGAACGCGGTAAGAGCAACCACTGTCCCATTTCCTGATAAATCTAAAGCAAGTGAAAAAAAGGGAGTGCCGCAAGGGCTATCAATATCAAACGTACTTGCTGAAATATATTTGCACAAATTTGATCTGCAAATGGATTCAAGCCAAGATGTCGCATATTTTCGATATGTGGATGATATTCTTATTTTGTGTAAAGAGCATCCTGATGCTGTCTTTGCAAATCTTGCTGTGCAACTGAAGGATGATTATTGCTTGACTGTGCATCCTCTAAGTGGATCGAATTCGAAGTCGAGAGTAGGCAATGCGGACGATTCCTTTTCATTTCTAGGCTATCATTTTTCTGACCGATTAGCGTCTGTAAAAAGGGAATCGTTAACAAGGCTAGAGGAGTCGCTAGCAAATATTTTTACAACATATAAATACAAAAGACACGGGATTATGTCAGAAGCGATTCCGCAAATTGATAGGATGATGAAGCTAAATTTAGCAAAGACTATTCTGTTTTGGCGGTTAAATCTTCGAATAACTGGTTGCGTGTTCGAAAATGCCCGAAAAGGATGGATATTTTATTTTTCGCAGATCGACGAGCAAAATATAAATCAGCTATGGAGTCTTGATAAGACTGTGGAGCGTTTGCTTAAGCGGTTTGACATTGAAATTAGTCCTTACAAGATCAAAACGTTTGTTCGAACATTTTTCGAGTCACATAGAAAAAATCCTACTGGCAACGGCTATATTCCAAATTTTGATACTGTCTCTGTTCTTGAGCAGAGAAAGATTCTTTCTCAATATTTCGCGGTCGCGAATTTAGATCATGTTCCTGACGACAGAGTTACAGAAATTTTTAACCAGAAAATTCGACGAGTAACTCAAGAGTTAGAGAGAGATATACAAGATTTATCGTGAATTACAATTTTTCTGACGCAAAAAAATGTAGTCTGTTGTGCATACGTTATTTGTAACTGCTCTAACTTCAAGGCACGTTCTGTACCTTGGAAAGCTGGGCTAGCATTGCCTCAGCGATGATGCCCATGAACTCAATAGCTGCTTTAGCTTCTGCGTCACTAACGTTTGGCGGCCATGGACGTCCGTGCCCTGTACCTACCTTGTTTCGTAGTCCATTAACCAATGAAATATGATCACGGTGCGCGATCGTTGCCCTGTGACTGTGAAATCTGAAAGAAATTACCGAGGATACCCACAACTTTTAGATGTTGATTTCCCAGATTCGACTCGTAAGTGCTGAACAGAACATAGTTATTTCGCACGGTGCTGTTAGCGATGAAACTACTAGCCACTCCTCCAAATAGCGTCCCTAGTGTCCGTGTCAAGTCATCCCGTTTATTGGCTTCCTGGGTGATAACTTGATGAATGTACTGCTCATAGCTGTCTAGTTTTGGATTTGTGAATGCCAGCAATCCTACAATCGATAGCACTACGATGGTTGATGATAATTTCATTCTTCATACCTCGGATAACCCACTTCATTGAGATTGCATCTCTTGGCCTGGTTCGAAACCGGGATAATCCTTGAATTCGGATAGTGTGCCGGATATTTCATAGCAATCTGTCCATCCGCTTAATCCGACAAAAGCCCTCTATCTCCCGGAATATGCATTACTGCTTCACGGATGAATTCTTGCAGAATTCATTGAACGCTTCCCTCGAATTGTCGATGCTGTTTTTCTGGGCGAGCTCCCAGGGGCGTTCACACCGGTTCGTGTTGGTACACCACGAATATCCGGCCGAGGCGATGCACCCGTGTGCATCGCGATCCGATCCAGGTGCGGGGACTGATGGGGGCGCCTGGGTGGTGCATCCCCCTAGGCAAGCGATCAGGCAAGCGGCCAAACCAAATTGTAATTTCATTGCAACTCCTGAATAAAAGTTTTTCATATCGACTGATTCCCCCTGCGCTGCAAAAAGTCGTCGATATGGTCTGCAATCTGTCCCGGCACATCGTTGGTGGCGAAATGCCCGGCGTCCAGCAGGTGGAATTCGGCCGACGGCAGTTCGCGTTGAATCGCCTGCGCACCTTCCACTGCGAAAATCGGATCGTGCTTGCCCCAGACTACCAGGGTCGGCGGTTTGTGCGTGCGTAAGTATTCCT